>Ga0316204_10007409_pt1 | contig 16057 bp, 12 predicted proteins | sample 6monrhotite_MG_2_FD_205661 | JGI IMG/M metagenome (GOLD analysis project Ga0316204, IMG submission 205661) | Microbial mat bacterial communities from mineral coupon in-situ incubated in ocean water Damariscotta River, Maine, United States -... | ecosystem: Environmental > Aquatic > Marine >... | reverse complement strand
TGGAGGTTTCGAGGACGTTCCCCCCGCCTGCGTGACGGCATCGCCCTCCTCGACAACGGCGTGGGCTTACCGTCATCGAGCCCAGGAGGGGAGAGGAGAGAGGGACGGGGTGGACCGGGACACAGGTGGGAGAGGCTCCGCACCCACCTCTGCGTCAACAGCAGCCGCCAACCATTGCGCGGAGGACTGGATGGGGAATGGGTCGTCACCACCAGGTTTGTTTGGCACAGGACGCCAACCCGGGTGTGGGTTGAAGCCTGGGAGCGACGACGAGAAACTCAGAAGGGCTGTCGCGGGCTGTGAGTCCTGAGGAGGTTGTCGCGCTTCAGCGCTCGTCCGCAGGTGCCGCCCAGGTTGGCGAACTGCGCCACCCAGCCCGGTGGCGGCGATGAATCCCCAAGCCAGTCCTCCGCGCAACAATCGGGGGCTGTTGTTGAAGCAGCAGTGGGTGCGGAGCCTCTCCAACCTGTGTCCCGGTCCACCCCGTCCCTCTCTCCTCTCCCCTCCTGGGCTCGATGACGGTAAGCCTGCGCCGTTGTCGACCAGGGCGATACCGTCACGCAGGCGGGGGGAACGCCCTCGAAACCTCCAGTCGATCCTGGAGGGCTACAAGCGATCAGTCGTCTGCCTGCTCGCTGAGGGCGCACCTGGGACCGCCAATGGCGAAGTGCCCCGACCAGGGAGATTCGGGCGTGTGTGACGCAAGCTGCACGGCACCGGCCACCAGACCTTGTCGACTTGATGCTGACGGATCGTCCGGGGATTCGTTAGCGCAGCGAGCACACGTCGAATCTACCCAGGGGCACCGCGCCACCAAAAAGGTTCGGGAAGTCCAACAACCCAACAGGCAGCACGACGGCGCCTCGACGGGACGCTCAAAAACCGAGCCCGCGACTGCCGAGACCGATCGAAGCGTCACCAAAGACCTCCGTCAAACCGAGCCGAACCGCCGAACCGCCGAACCGCCGAACCGACAACCGACCCGACAACCGACCCGACAACCGACAACCAACTAAAAGATCTCCCTCATCCGCCTGACATCATCCGGAAAATCAATCTCAATCCAGTCGAGCCCCGAACAGTCCACAGCCCGACAATCAAGCCCACTCACCAACAACTCATTGAGCGCCCCCAGACACAGATCCACCCGAGGATCACGAGCAGCGATACCTGCCCGGAGCGCTGAGAGACCGGCCCCCCGAGCGGTGAGAACCCCGGAGAACTCACCCGCGACCGGCGGCGTCAGCCCCTTCCCCATCAGGACCGGGCGCCCGCCCTCGATACGTAGCTTCATCGCCTCCTCGTCCACTGGGATGTCCAACCAGGCGAGGTTCAGCGCCCCCTCGCTCGCCAGCAGGCGATCGAAGAGCGCGTCCTCTGCGACTGTGTCACCCAGGGCGACCAGCGCCCCCTCGCCGCCGATGTGCGTGGCCGCGGCGGCCAGCCCGACCCCGCAGGACCAGCCCAGCTCGCTCTCGGCGTACAGCTCGTTGTGGGCGAAGCGCACCCCTGGCCGGGCCAGGGCGGCCTCAAGCTCTTCGGCGCGGTGGCCCGTGACCACCACCACCTCCAGCCCCCGCTCGATGAGCTGTCGACAGAGGCGCCCCACCAGCGGCTCGTCCCCGACTGGGACGAGGGCCTTTGGGATCGGTGAGTGCAGGCGGCTGGCGCGGCCCGCGGCCAGGATGACGGCGCCGCGAATCTTGGGGACGGGACTACTTGAAGTCATCCCCCTCCCTCCCGCTGCGCAGCATCACCCAGTAGCCCTCAGCCTCGCCGCCGTCGGCGAGGCCCAGCGCGGCGCGGCCCTCGCCGAACAGGCGGAAGCGCTCGCCGGAGAACAGCGCCGCGACCCGATCGCGATCGATGCCCGAGGGCAGCGGTGGGTCGGTGGCGGCGGCGGCGGCGGGGGTGGGCTCCTCCAGGTACATCACGCCGCGAGCCCCCAGCAGGGACTCCATGGCGTCGATCAGGCGAGGCTGTGTCTCCGGTGGGGCCGAGGACAGGAGCGCCCGGCAGTAGACGTTGGCGTCGCCCAGCTCGTCGTGGAGGGCGCGGACGGCGACGGGGTCCAGCAGATCCAGGTGGCGGACCGGTGCCTCCCCGGCGAGCGCCCCCGCGTCCGGGCGGGCGTCGATCCCCAGCACCCTCGGCAGGTGCTCCGCGAGGAAGGCGGTCTGTGCGCCGTCTCCGCAGCCCAGGTCCAGCATGGGCAGCTGCTTGTCCAGCAGGTAGCGCCAGCGACGCCAGGCCAGCGCCGCGCCGCGCGCCGCCGGTACGCTCCAGGGATCAGCCATCATCCTCGCCTCCGCGAGTACACTACCAGCTACCCCGGGAGCCCCATGTTCACTGCCGCCCCGCACCCTGATCTGAAGCTCCGGGTCTTCGTGTCGACGCTGCCCGCGCCGCTGGGTCAGGTGAGCGCGCCCGCGTGGCTCTCCGCGCTGCTGCACCCCGGCGCGAAGTGCCGCCTGAAGCGACCGGCGGGCCTCACCGGGGCTGTGCGAGACATGCTGGCCGTCGGTGGCTACGACGCCCGCTCCAGGGAGCCCACCCGGGCCCGGCGGTTGATGTCTCAGGCCCTGGAGGGCGGCCTGCCGGCGCTGAACTTCGCGGCCGATGCCGCACGCGGGGCCTCGCTCCAGAGCGGCTTCTCCATCAGCCTCGCCGACGCGGACCGCCTGCGCGGCCCCCTCAGCGTGCGACTCGGCGCTCCTGGCGAGGTGCTGGCTGTCGAGGGCGGTGACCTGGACGCGTCGGGGCTCGTCTGCCTCTTCGATGAGGTCGGCCCCGCGCTGAGCCCCGCGCGCGACGCGCCCCGCGCTGAGCCGGACGACACCACGACGCGCCTGCTCTCGGTGATCTGGGGCGCTGGGGACGACGAGCACCTCGATCGCGCCACGTTCTGGTACAGCGAGATGTTCGAGCGCATCGGCGCCAGCACGGCGCCCATCGTCTGGGTGTCGTACGGCGATCGCCCCGGGCAGCCGGAGGTGCCGGACCTGCCCTGGAGCCCGCCCTTTCCCCGCTGACTACTCGTCGAGGAGCTCCGCCCGGAGCGCCTCCGCCGCCGCGATGGCCGCCGCCGCCTCCGCCCGCATCTGGTCCAGCAGCTCGACGTTCTGGACCAGATCGTTCTCCTCCAGGGGATCGACCTCCAGATCGTAGAGGCGCACCCCGTTCGGCGTGGGCTGGTGGAGGATGTACTTCAGGCCATCCTTGTTGATGAAGGCGTGCGCGTCCGCGTCGCCGACCAGGATGTCGGTGGGAGCCAGCGCCTCACCCACCATCGCGCCGGCCAGGCTGCGCCCCGGCCACGACGCCGCTGGAGTCACCCCCGTCAGATCCGCCAGCGTGGGCGGCAGATCGATGGTCTGCACCCGGTCGGTGACCCTGCGCCCCTCCACCCCGGGCACGCGCAGCAGCAGCGGAACATGGATGACCTCCTGGTGGTACTGCAGGTGGCTCCAGTTGGCGTGCTCGTAGAACTGATCGCCGTGGTCCGCCAGGATCGCCACCACCGTGCGGTCGTCGATCGCCAGCCCCTCCAGGGCGTCGAGCACCCGGCCGAAGTGCTCGTCCCAGTAGGCGATCTCCCCGTCGTACAGCGCCAGCATCCGCTCGATGTCGTCGTCGGTGATGGTGTATCCGGGGGTCGCGAAGAGCTCGTTCATCTGCTCCGGGGTTCCGTCCAGGGTGGAGGTGTTGTCCGCCGGCACGAAGCGCTCGTAGTACTCGTCCGGGGCCCGGTAGGGCAGGTGCGGGTCCAGGTAGTGCACAAAGGCGAAGAAGGGCTCATCCCGCTCGGAGGCCGCCTCCAGCCACGCCACCGTGTAGTCCGTCAGCTCCTCCGCCGAGTGACCGTCCACGTTGTCGCCGGGGACCAGGTGCCGCTCGTCGAAGCCCTCCCAGAAGTCCCCCCAGTCGTCCAGCGCGGCCGCCTTGTAGAGGGTCGCCGTCAGGTAGCCGCTCGCCTGGAAGATCTCGGCCATGGTCTCAAAGGCGTGGTCCGGCTGCCCCTGGCCCTGCCCGCAGCAGCCGTGGGTGCTGGGCCACAGCCCGGTGAAGATGGACGAGAGCGAGGGGGTGGTGTTCTTGTCCTGGGAGATCATGCGCTCGAAGATCACCGCGTCCTCGCTCCAGGCCAGGAGGTTGGGGGTGTTCTCGACGGGGTAGCCCATGGACTGGATGTGATCGGCCCGCAGGGTGTCCACCAGCACCACGAGCACATTGAGCGGCCCCGTGTAGGGCGCCTCGCCGGTCTCGTCGGGGCTGCCGGTCTCGTCGGGGGAGCCGGTCTCGCCGGGGGAGCCGGTCTCGCCGGGGGTCGCCGGCTCGGTGTCGGTCTGCTCGCTGGCGGCGATCGTTGTGTCGTTCGCGGCGGGCTTGTTGGCGGCGCAGCCCGCCCCCAGTGAGAGAACGAGCCCCCCAACCCCCAGCTTGAACCTGCGCATCACGGACCTCCAGCAGTGAAATGGTACACTACATTACACCCATGAGCGCTGGATGAACCGTGTCCCCCTGCCCCACCACCTCGGCTGGTCGTTGGCCGTGGGCCTCGGGATCGGCGCGCTCGAGGTCGGGCTGTGGTCGACCCCGCTGCTGGGGCTCTCCGCCGCGGAGCTGCTGACCTGGCTCGGGGTCGGGGCCGCGCTCAGCGGGGCCTTCGCGGCGGCGGTGGGCGGCGCGGCCTCGGCGGCGGGCGCGGCCCCCTACCGGCCGGTGACCGCCGCGATGGTGGGGCTCCACAGCGCGCTGTGGTACCGGCACGCGGTCTTCGACAACCAGCTCCCGATCTCGGATCCCCGCGTCGGGGGGGGGCTGCTGTTCTGCGGCGTGATGGCGCTGGCGACGGGCTGGTGGCTGGGGCCCTGGCTGGGCCGGCGGCGACCGGCGGCGGCCCTCGCGCTGGGGCTGCTGGGCGCGGTCGGCGCGGCGTGGCGCTCGCTCCCAGCGAGCGCTGGTGTCAGCGGCGATCGGCCGAACGTGGTCCTGATCACCCTGGACACTCTGCGGGCCGACCGCCTCTCGGTCTACGGGGGCCCCAACCCCACCCCCGCGCTGGAGCGGCTGGCCCGTGAGGGCGCGCTGTTTGAGCAGGCCTTCTCGACGGCGCCCACCACCGAGCCCTCTCACCTCGCCATCTTGAGCGGGGAGCCCCCCTACGCGAGCGGCGTGGTCACGCTGGGGGTGCCGCTGGGAGACCGCCCCGGCCTGGTGCCGGTGGCGCTGCGGGAGCGGGGCTGGACCACGGCGGGCTTCGTCTCGGCCTACCCCCTGCACAGCAAGTTCGGCTGGGATCAGGGCATGGATCGCTACGACGATGACTTCGGCGCCGTCGCCGGCCTCCACCGCCTCGCGCTGGTGCGCCTCTGGGACCAGCTCACTCTGCCGGCGGGGGTGCTCAAGGAGAGCCCGGCGGATCGGGCGCTGGCCCGGGCGCTGCGCTTCCTCGACGAGCCCCGGGACGCGCCCTTCTTCCTCTGGCTCCACCTCTTCGATCCCCACGCCCCCTACCAGGCCCCCGGGCACGCCTTCGACCCGCCCACGGACGGCGCCCCCCTGGCGCTGCCGCCGTACTGGCCCGAGGCCCACCGCGCCGTCACCTCCGCGGACTGGCTGGTGGGGGCCTACGACGCCGAGGCCCGCTACGTGGACGCGGCCGTGGGGGCGGTGCTGGACAAGCTGGCCGAGCAGGGCAGCCTCGATCGCACCGTGGTGGCCGTCACCGCGGATCACGGAGAGAGCCTCACGGAGCACGGCTACCTCTTCGACCACGGCGAGAACCTGCTGGATCCGAGCCTGCGGGTGCCGCTGCTGCTGCGCTACCCCCCGGCCGTGGTCGCGGGGCTCCGGGTGCCCTGTCAGGTGGGCAACCACTCCGTCGCGGCGACCCTGCTGGGGCTCGCCGGCGCGGAGGATGGCCGGCCGCGGCGGGGCGCGGATCTGGGCCCGGCGCTCGGCGGCGAGCCCTGCGACGATCAGCCGGTGATCGCCAGCACGGTCGCCGCTCGCTACACGGCGACTCCGCCGGTGGACCACGCGCTGCGCTGGGGCGGGCGCAAGCTCGTGCTGCACGGCGCGGGGGGCCGCTCCTGCTACGACCTGGAGGCCGATCCTGGCGAGTCGGCGCCCGCGGCGGAGGGCTGTGAGTCCCTGGAGGAGACCCTGCGTGCGGCGCTGGCGCGGGGGGTCGCGCCGCTGCCGATCACGGAGGACGAGGAGAGCCTGGAGGCGCTCCGGGCCCTGGGGTACCTGGAGTGAGCGGCGCGCTGCTCTTGGCGGCGCTGTGGGCCGCCGAGCTGTCGGTGAGCGCGGCGCTGGATCGCTCGGTGCCGCCGGCGGACGCGGGGCTGGCGCTGGCGACGGCGCTGGCGGCGGGCGGCGCCTGGGGACTCGCGGCGCGGGATCGGGGCCTCGCGGCCCTGGAGGGCGTCGTGGTGGCGCTCTACCTGGCGACGGCGGCCAACCGGGAGCTGGCCATGCCGCCAGACCACCCGGCCTGCCTGCTGGCGGACGGGCTCTCGGTGCTGGTCGGGCTGGGCGCGGGCTGGCTGATCGCCAGGGCTCGGAGGCCCCTGTGGTCGGCGGCCGGGCTCAACCTGGCGCTGGTCGCGGGCTGGTGCGCCAACCTCTACGTCTACCGGGTGGGCTACTCGCCGGCGAGGCTCGCCTACCTGCTCTCCGGGGAGGCCTGGGCGCTGAACCTGGGCCTCGCGCTGGCGGCCGCCCTCGGCGCGCTGGCCCTCCGCCGGGCGCCCCCGCCGGGCCCGCGATCGCCGTCGCGGGCGCGCGCCGCGGTCGCCGGCCTGGCGCTGCTGACCCTCGGCCTCCTGCTGGCCGGGCGGCCGTCGAGCGACGCGAGCGACAGCGGCGGCGACGGGCTGAACATCGTGCTGCTGAGCGTGGACGCGCTGCGCCCGGACCACCTGGGCGCCTACGGCTACGACCGCCCCACGAGCCCCAACCTGGACGCCTTCGCCGAGCAGGCGGTGATCTTCGAGCACGCCGTCTCCCCCTCCAACACCTCGCCCACCACCCTCGCCTCCTGGATCACCGGGCGCTACCCCGTGGATCACGGCCTCTACGGTCGCTTCGTGCGCTACCCGGAGGAGGGCTTCACCTGGCCCTCGGCGCTGCGGGCCGCGGGCTGGCGAACCGGCGCCTTCATCGGGGTGGACGACCGCGCCCCCTTCGGCTTCGACGACCGCTTCGAGGCTCGCAACTTCGACGCCTTCGAGCCGCCCGTCGACCCCCTCGCCGGCTTCCTGCTGCCCGGGCTCCTGCGCGGCGTCGCGCCGGCGCTCTACCCGTCCCTGGGCTCGGCGGATCCCAGGCCGCCGCCGCTGAGTCGGCTGGTGGACCGCGCCGTGGAGTGGCTGGCCGACAGCGAGGCCCCCGCCTTCCTCTTCCTGCACGCCCTGGAGCCGCACGCCCCCTACCTGCTGCCGACCGGCGCCGCGCCCACCTTCGGCGAGTCCGGCGATGAGGCCGCGGCCCTGAACCGCGCCTACATGTCCCTCTCCCTCCAGGGCACCCCGGAGCTGGACGCCGCGCTGCCCCGGCTGGTGGACCTGTATGACGATCAGATCGCCTACGTGGACGCCCAGCTGGGCCGGCTGCTTGGAGCGCTGGAGGCGAGCGGGCGGCTTGAAGACAGCCTCATTGTCGTGACCGCGGACCACGGCGAGGCCTTCATGGAGCACGGCCTGGGCTTCCACGCCAACTCCCTCTACGGCGAGGTCGTCCGGGTGCCGCTGATGATGCGCTTCCCCGGCGGCTGGCGGGGCGGCGAGCGCATCGCGCAGCCTGTCTCCACCCTGGACGTCCTGGCCACCGCGGCGGCCCTCACGGGCGTCGATCCGGGCAGCGGGGCGGCGGGTGTGGATCTGCGGGCGATCATCGACGGCGGGGAGCGGGGGCCGGTGTTCTCGGACATGCAGTGGGGCAGCGCGGCGCTGGACGACTCGTGGAAGCTGGTGCGGGTGGATCGGCGCTGGGAGGCCGAGCTCGGCCGGTACTACCTGGGGCACACCGCGCTGGTCGAGCTGTACGATCTCTCCTCGGATCCGGACGAGGCGCGCTCTCTCGCCGGCGAGGGCCGCCGGGAGGAGGCGGCGCTGCTGAAGCTCCTCGACGAGCGGCAGCCCTGATGGCGACGGAGGGCCTGATCCAGGCGGTGCGGCGGCTGCTCGGCGGCATGGCCTTCGCCCACGCCTTCGCGGCGGCGTGCGTCTTCGCGGTGGCCGCGGCGCTGCCCCCGGACGGCTTCGGCGCCTACGTCCTCTTCCTGAGCCTGCTCTGGGCGGCGCCCCACCTGCACTTCGGCCTCCAGGTGGCCATGGAGAAGGAGGTGCCCCTGGTGGCCGCCCGTGGGGAGACGGACTGGGGCCGGGCGCTGGTGGAGGCGTCCTGGGCCGGGGTCCAGGGGATCGCGGCGCTCGTGGGCGTCGCGCTGCTGCTGGGGGCGCTGCTGACCGAGGGCGGCATGCGGGCGGCGCTGCTCGCCGGGGCGGCGGCCGTCCCCTGTCGACAGCTGATGGAGCTGCGGGTGGCGCTGGCGCGGGTGGTCGAGGACAGCCGGCGGGCGACCTGGCTCATCACGCTGGCCACGGTAGCGCCCATGAGCGGCGGTCTCGCCGGCGCGCTGCTGGGCGGGGCCGAGGCCGCCTGCGGGCTGGCCGCGGCGGGCATGGTGATCGCGACGCTGGCGACCCCGGGCACCCCCGAACAGCGGGTGCGGCCCCGGTGGAGCGCGGCGCCGGGTCGGCGGCTGCTGGCGCTGGGGGGGCCGCTCTACCTGACCATCGCCCTCGACATCACCATGCGGGTCGCCGATCGGGGCATCGTGGTGGTGCTGCTGGGAGAGGCGGCGCTCGGGCAGTACGGAGTGGCCAGCGCGGCGGGCTGGACACCCTGGCTCATCGCCAACGCCGCCGGCTTCTTCCTCCTCCCGAGGCTGCTGCGCGATCTGGGGACCGGCCTGGGTCCGGAGCGCTGGGTGGTGAAGCCCGGGCTCTGGATCGGGCTCGCGGTGCTGCTGCCCTGCCTGGCGCTGGCGCTGGCGGGCCCGCCGCTCATCCGGCACCTGCTGCCCGGCTATGAGGTGGGCGCCGAGGCCCTGCTGGCGGTGCTGCCCGGCGTCGTCGCCCGCTCGCTGCTGCTGATGCCCCGCTACCTGCTCATCAGCCTGGACGATCTGCGGCCGCTGGTGCTGCTGGCGGCGCTCGCGCTGGGGCTCAACCTGGCGGGTGACGCCTGGGTGATCGGCCAGGGACACGGCGTGGTGGGGGTGGCCTGGGTGACCACCGGGGCCTTCCTGCTCTACGGCGCGTCGGTCACCGTCTACGCCCTCGGCCGACACCTGCCTCGGTCGCTGGCCCTCTACTCGTTGGGGGGGGCGGCCGCCGCGGGGCTCTCGCTGGCGGCCTCGCTGCTGCTCTGATCCCCGCGCTCCCGGACCGCCGCCGGCGCCTCGACCCGCTGGAAGTTCAGGAAGCGGGGGTCGGCGATCTCCACCAGCGCCCGCTGGTAGTCCGCCTCCAGCGACGCCTCCCCGGCGGGGCGCAGGATGTTCCAGGCCTTCGCCAGCGGGCCGATGAAGACGAAGAAGCCGAACAGCACGTCCAGCGCGCGCAGCGGCAGGGGGTTGAACAGATCAACAACAAGCGCCACGGTCAGCAGGTGCGTCAGCGCGTAGGGGTGCCCGTCGGCCACGGCCACAACCACCCCGAGCAGCCCGCTGGTCTCGGGCTGCGGGAGGCCGGCCGCCTCGCCGCGCCCCAGCGCCTCGCGGATCTCGTCGGTGGCCTTCATGCGCTGGATCCACAGCCAGTGCCGGGCGGCGTGATCGAGCGCGGGCAGCGCGCCCACCGCCAGCAGCGCGGCGGCGGTGAGCCAGCGCGAAGGCCCGTGGGTGAGCAGCACGTTGGCGGTGAGCCCCAGCAGGATGAGCAGCGGCTTGACCCAGCGGGTGCCGATGTAGTCGAAGTACACCCCCCGCCAGGAGCAGAGGCTCCGGGCCCGCGCCAGCTCGCCGTCCACGGCCGCCAGCACCAGCGAGGCGTGCAGCGTGAGCACCCCGCCGAGCGCCAGCGCCGGCTCGCCCGCGCCGATGAGCGCGGCGCCGGCGGCGCAGACGATGAGCCCCACCGCCGTGACCTGGTTGGGGGTGACGCGGGTGGGCAGCAGCGCGCGGGTGACGTGGATGGAGGGGTGGCGGTAGATGGCCTTGGCCAACGTCAGCTCTTCGTGTCGGGGACGCCTCGCCACCGACTTCAGCTCATCCAGGTTCATCGCGACCGATCATAGCGCGCTCCCGGGCCCGCGCGCCTGCTACCCTGAGCGGGTGAGGACCACTGACGGCGCCGACTACTGGGACGGGCTCGCCGAGCGCTACGCCGCCGGCCGCGCGCCCTCCGCGGTGGATCGCGCCACCCTGGCGGCGGCCCCACCCCGAGGCGCGGTGCTGGAGCTTGGCGCGGGCCCCGGCGTCTTCACCCGGCAGGCCCTGGCGCACCCCGCTCGCCGCGAGACCATGAGCCCCGAGACCCTGCGCCTCCCAACCACGACCTATGTGGCCACCGACGTCTCGCCGCGCTTCTGCGAGATGCTGCGCGCGCTGCCCGTGACCGTCATCTGCGCGGACCACCGCGCGGTGGCGCTCCCCGACGGGGGCTTCGACGCTATCTACGCCATGGCCACCCTGCACCACCTCTCGCCGGGCGACTGCGCGGCGGCGCTGGCCCTGATCGCCGGCTGGCTCTCCCCCGGCGGGCGCTTCGCGCTCGTGGAGGACTGGGCCTTCGAGCCGGCGGATGAGGCCCAGCGGCGGCTCGTGCGGCTGCGCGCCGCCCTCCGAGACGCCACCGACCCCGGCGAGCGCCACCCCTCCGAGGCCGAGTGGACCGCCCGCCTGGAGGGCGTCGGGCTGGAGGTCGTCGAGGTCCAGCGCGCGCCCCGGCCCGAGTCTCTGCGGCGCTACGGCGCGCTGACCGATCCCGGGCGCCAGGCGGATCTGGCCTGGCTCCATGAGCACGCCCCCGCGCCGGAGATCCCCATGTCCATCCTGATCGCCCGGAGGGCCCGTTGAGCGACCCCGTACACCCCCGGGGCCGCGGCCCGGAGAACTGGCGCTGGCAGGAGGGAGAGCACACCGTCACCCGCAGCATCTGCTGGAGCCCGCCGGGCTGCCACTGCGGCTGCGGGGCGCTCCTCTACACCAACCGGGACGGACGGCTGGTCAAGATCGAGGGGGATCCAGCCAACCCCTTCAGCCAGGGCGAGATGTGCCCCCGCGGCCTCGCCGGCCTGGAGACCATCTACCACCCGGACCGCCTCACCCACCCGCTCATCCGGGTCGGCGAGCGCGGCGGCGGCGGCTGGCGAGAGGCCGGCTGGGACGAGGCGCTGGACCTCATCGCCGCCAACTACGAGCGCCTGCGCCAGGAGTCCGGGCCCGAGAGCGTGGTCTTCCTGAAGGGCACCGGCCGGGACATCAGCCCCTACATCTCCCGGCTCTCCTACAGCTTCGGCAGCCCCAACTACTTCGCCTGCGGCCCCGCCAACGGAAACGCCTGCTTCATGCCGCGCATGAGCTGCCTCTACGCCACCAGCGGCGACTTCCAGGTCGCGGACCTGAGCCAGTACCACGTCGACCGCTACGACAACCCGGCCTGGGAGCCCCCGGAGACCGTGCTCATCTGGGGCTGCAACCCGGTCTACTCCAACCCCGACGGCTTCCTGGGCTCCTGGATCGTGCGCGCCATGAAGCTCGGCACGAAGCTCATCGTGGTGGACCCCCGCCTGACCTGGCTCGCCAGCCGGGCGACCCACTGGCTCCAGATCCGCCCCGGCACCGACGCCGCGCTCGCCCTGGCCATGCTCCACGTCATCATCGACGAGGAGCTGTACGACGCGGACTTCGTCCGGGACTGGTGCCACGGCTTCGAGGCGTTGGCCGAGCGGGTGCGCCCCCACGATCCGCGCTGGGCCGAGGAGAAGACCGGCATCCCCGCCGCCGACATCGCCGCCGCCGCCCGCCGCTTCGGCCGCTCCCGTCCGGCGGCCGTGCAGTGGGGCATCGGCGTGGACATGAACGCCGACTGCATCCCCACGGCCCACGCCATCGCCTGCCTCTGGGCCGTCATCGGCCAGGTCGACAGCCCGGGCGGCATGGTGGTCACCCGGCACCCCTTCGGCATCCGACGCCGGGGCAAGAAGGCGAACGCGTACCCCAAGGTTCAGAAGGAGAAGATCGGCCTCGACCGCTACCCGCTCTTCCAGCACGGCATCCCCTACGGACAGGGCGACAGCCTCGTCGATCAGATGGAGAGCGGTGACCCCTACCCCATCCGCGGGGCCTGGATTCAGTCCACCGGCACCATCACCGGCTCCTTCGCCGACCCCGCCCGGGTGCACCGCGCCCTGAAGGGTCTGGACTTCATCGCCTGCTGTGAGCTCTTCATGACCCCCACCCCGGCGGCCTTCGCCGACGTGGTGCTGCCGGTCTGCACCTACGCCGAGCGCGACGGCGTCCGGAACTCCTTCTACCAGCTCTCGGCGATCAACAAGGCCATCGAGCCGCTGGGCGAGTCCCGCTCCGACATGCAGATCTGCCTGGATCTGGGCCGGCGGCTGGACCCGGAGCTGTGGCCCTGGGAGACGGTGCAGGAGCTCTTCACCCACATGATCGACGGCTCCGGGGTGGACTTCGAGGGCCTGCGGGAGGAGCAGCCCATGTGCCCCGGCACCACCTATCGCCGCTACGAGCGCGGCGAGCTGCGGCACGACGGCGCCCCGGGCTTCAACACCCCCACCGGCAAGATCGAGCTCTACTCCACGGAGTTCGAGCGCTTCGGCCTCGACCCCCTGCCCCACTTCGAGGCACCGCACTACTCCGCCGAGCGGCAGCCCGAGCTGAACCGGGCCTACCCGCTGAAGCTCATCACCGGCGGCCGGGTCAGCGTGTTCTTCAACTCCGAGCACCGCAACGTGCCGGGCCTCCGGGTCTTCAACCCGCACCCCTACGTCGACATCCACCCCGAGGACGCCGACACCTGGGGAGTCGAGGACGGCCTCTGGGTCTGGCTGGAGAGCCACTACGGGCGCTGCAAGCGCAAGGCGCGCATCAGCCTGGAGGTCTCCCCGGGCCTCCTCCACGCCCAGGCGAGCTGGTGGAACCCCGACGGCGGCAAGAGCGAGGCCGAGGGGCTCTTCGATGTGTTCGAGCTGAACCTGAACAACCTGCTGCCCTCCGGGCTCCAGGGCCGCAGCGGCTTCGGCTACCCCTTCCGAAACATGCGCTGCCGGGTCTCCCTGGCCGACGGGCCGCCGAAGGGCATGAGCGGCTGGGAGACCGTGACGGAGCTGGACGGCCCTACAGAGTCGCGATGAGACCGAAGATGACCGGCAGCAGCACCCAGGCGGTCACCAGCGCGGCGAGCAGGAGCCCCCCCGCCGTCGCGCGGAGGTGGCCGCGACGGTCCAGGCGGACCCAGCTGAGCTCGTGGCAGAAGCGCAGCAGCTCCGGGGTGCTGTCGGCGCCGGGCAGGTAGAGCACGGGCTCGTAGCCGTCGTCCTCCAGCACGAGGCGACGCCCTCGCCAGGGCAGCGTGTGCCGGAAGGAGCGCCCGTCCTCGCCCATCACGTCGAAGTGGTACCGGAACTGGTGGGTCTTGTGGGCGCGCGGCTTGTGCCGCTCGTCCTGCTTGATGTGCCGCGCGATCGTCGGCACGCCGTCCCGAAGCAGCCGCCACTTGGCGGCGCTGCTCTTGCGAAGCCAGCGCCCGCTGGCGGCGACGAGCATCAGCCCGAGGGCCCACATCATCCAGCTCCGCGGCGAGTAGGAGCGCCCATTGAGCGCGAGCCAGGGCACGGCGGCCAGCACGGCCACCAGCGCCATCGTCAGCTGGCCCAGGAACACCCAGAACAGCGCAGCGATGCCACGATCTCCGACGCTCAGCGACACCCAGCGCAGCGACAGGGGCACCCTCCGCGGCGCCGCGGAGAGCGCCGCCCACCACGCGGTCTGGTCCCGCTTGTCCGGCGCATTCGGTGCCGAGCGGGTCAGCGCGCCGGTCCAGGCGAGCTCGCGCTCCCCGGCCTCGGCGTCGGCCTCATCCTCCGGCTCATCCTCCAGCTCACCCTCGCCCCCAGCAGCCGCGTCGGGTCGGGCCCGCGAAGGCGGCGAGAGGGCCCCGACCCCGGGTCCATCGGCCACGGAGATCTGACCGCCCTCGCCGCTCTCGATCAGGCTCATGGCGCCGACCTGCTCGTTGGCCGCATTGCGCTCACGGACCGCTCGAATCGCCCCGCGCAGAGCGCGCGACAGGGGGCTGACGACGCGCTCACGACGGAGCGGCTGCAGGCTGGCGAGGCCCCCGCGCCGGCCCAGCACGTCGATGACGGCGTCCTTGACAGCCGGATCCTCCTCGTCGTCGAGGCGCTTGATCAGGAGCGCCTCGTAGCCTGGGGCCCACAGCCGCTCCGCCGCGAGCACGGCCGCCTTCCGGGTCGTGGGCGCGCCGCGCACCACCAGCTCGGCGACGACCTGCTGGTGGTGCGGCTCCGGCTCACCGTCCAGCTCGTTCAGGTAGCCGCGCAGCGTGACCGGGTGGAGCTCGAGGATCCCTTCCAGTTGACGCCGGATCGGTCCCTCGGCGGTCTCGTCCTTCAGGCACAGCAGGTGCTCGGTGAGTTCTCGGGTGTTGGCGCGGCGGCTCATGGCACAAGTGTGCCACTATTCCCGGATGCTCCCCTCCCCCGCCGAGATCGCAGAACGTGACGCCCGACGGCTGGCGCGGGTGCTCGCCGAGGTCGGCGGCGAGGGCGCGGCGCTCGACGGCGGCTGGATGGCCTGCGATCCCCGGGGCTCCTGGGCGACCTACGCAGCGGGGCTCGGCGTGGACGGCCCGGTGAGCGACGCGACCCTCGACGCGCTGGTGGCGTACTACGCCGCCCGCGGCCGACGCGCGGCGATTCAGATCACCCCTTACCAGCACCCGTCGCTGCTCGATGGCCTCGCGGCGAGGGGGTTCACGGTCTACGAGCTGGAGAGCGTTCTGGCACGCGCCCTGACGCCGCGCCCTGCGGGGGTCGCGGTCCCGGGGCTGCGGTTCCAGCCCGTCGACCCCGACGACGACGACAGCGTGGCCAACTTTGTGGCCGCCCAGCTCGCGGGCTTCTTTCCGGATCGCGCGCCGCCTCCGGCGATGATCCCCATCACCGAGCGGGTGGCGCGCAGCAGCCGCTGCCGGCTGTGGCTGATGACAGTCGACGGTGAGCTGGCGGGCAGCGGCGGGTTGGAGGTCTTTGAGGATGCGGCCGTGCTCATCGCGGGGGCGGTGATGCCGCACTTTCGAAGACGGGGGATCCAGCAGGCTTTTGTGCGCTTCCGGTTGGAGCAGGCCCGCTTGGATGGCCGCGCCTACGCCACCGTGGGATCGACCCCGGGCGGGCCCACCGAGCGGAACGCCCTGCGCGCCGGCTTTCAGATGGCCTACACCCAGATCGGACTCGCCCGCCCAGCTCCTCGATGAGCTGCCGCAGCGGCAGCCCGATCACGCACCTCTCTCCTCTCCTCCTCCAGAGCGACTCCGAGCAGCCCCCCGCCAGCTGGGTGCGCGGCCCCTCAGAACCGTACCGTCGCGGATCACGACGCGGTCTCACTGAGCCCGCATCTTCCGCCCAACCGCGCCGCACGGCGCGCGCCAACATCGAATGCGTACCTGTGAGGAACGCGACGTCCCGGCGTCACACGGGAGAGGGTGTTGCGACGTCAGATGCCTCGCCGCAAGGCGGGTACGCTCGTACTTCAGCGCTCCTGAGTCGCTGCTTCTGAAGCCCTCCCCATGTCTTCTTGCGGCTCGCGCTGCGAGGGTACGAGCCCCCTGTGACCCCCCCACCTTCAGCCAGAACGCGCCGTCAGGCGCGCGCCAACATCGACTGCGTACCTTTGAGGAACGCGACGTCCCAGCGTCACACGGGAGAGGGTGTTGCGACGTCAGATGCCTCGCCGCAAGGCGACATCAGGAGGCAAGACCTTGCGAACACGTGG
>Ga0316204_10007408_pt1 | contig 16057 bp, 16 predicted proteins | sample 6monrhotite_MG_2_FD_205661 | JGI IMG/M metagenome (GOLD analysis project Ga0316204, IMG submission 205661) | Microbial mat bacterial communities from mineral coupon in-situ incubated in ocean water Damariscotta River, Maine, United States -... | ecosystem: Environmental > Aquatic > Marine >... | reverse complement strand
CGTCATATTCATTTCATGGCGAGGCGAAATGACAAGTAATAGCCGGACTATTGCGAGGAATTTCAACGTGTCCATGGAATGGAGAGGGCGTGCAATAAAAACCTAAATCTCAATCGCCACGGGTATATATTCGTGCTTTATTTTGTAATTGCAGGTAATCCATTACGCCGCTAGCCGTTAATGTAAACGTTGCTCCAATATCCATTCCCGCGCTTTTTAAACCTTTCGCAGTCCATTTATTACAGGTATTCATTAAAAAATAGTCGCCTTCTCCAGCATAAAACTGACTGTTGCCATATAACCCTTTTCCAAATTCAATTATTTCCTTTTTTTCATTTCTACGAAAACTGTTCGAAAGAAATTTTAAGAGCGAGCTGTATTCTTCATCACTAAGATAAACGGGCTCAACTTCACTGTTTGAAAAAAAACTGTGCGTATTTCCCGAAACAGCAACGACATGAACAACAGACTCTGTTGGCCAAAATATAGCACTGAAAACCAAGCCGGCAGTTATCTCTCTGGATTGGTAGAAACCTTTGTCACCCCAGCCGAATTCGAGAAGCTCAGTATTGCCAAATCGTTTTGTTAACTCAGGAACAAGGTGTTGAATTTTATTTGCAGGTATTATAAATCCCGTATGCCAATAATGGCTAACCACATAAATTTTATTGGATTTTTTTGATGATATATTCTCAGCAGGCTTTACTATGTACGGTTTTGTTGAACACGCAGCAGCCAGCAGCACTAAAACCACAAGTGTTGATCTCATTAAGCATTGTCTCATACTGCTACTATACAGCAGAAGAATACCTGGGCAATGACTCTGACTTGGAACCTCGCGCCATTGCTTCTCTACTATCATCGTTGCTAAAGCCTTGGAAAGTATTTCGACAATCTCAAAAAGGGTATAGCCAACACGAAAGCTGAGGAAGGGGAATTTCAAAAAACTATAAGGTCGCAAAACCTTCTGGCAACAGCCTCTTAATATTCTGAGGTCATTATTTATCAATAAAAAATCAACCGAATTGAGAATAATTCAGAGTAATACGGCAAATGTAGCATTGTCTCAAAAACTGTTTTTGAGAAAAGTTCTCTACAGTCGCGCGGAAAGGCAATTCAGGCCGCTCGTGAAGTACCATCTAACCTAAAGAACGAATATTTAATTAATTCTCAGAGTGCCACTCTTGCGCCTGAAACGCCTTGGAATTAATCAACAACTTTTGAAAAATTACGCTAAGAAATATCGCAACGATCCGGATGATGCGCCACGTAAGCATAAGCTGTATCATAAAGGCGTTCTTTGCCGCGACGACTGCATTCTACGTACACCATGTCCAGCGCCTCACGGGAATTATCTGCTGCATCACCTACCCCCGGCAGGCTTCGGCATACACAACGTTTTACAAATTTCATCAATGCTTTATTCGACATATGGCTTAATGCATGTTCCAGCTTTTCTAGTTTCACTGTGATGCCTCCATGTTATTACCGTAATCCGTACTCTGTAGACGTTATTTTCCAGTACTGAGGTTCCTACACCAGAAAGTCTTATTTATTTTTTCTATCGGCAGATCATAAAACCCGCGTATGACAGAAATGTGAACTTCATCACAAAATAAGAAACAAAACATTTGTCGATTGTGTGCTTGCGAAGTGATGAAAACATGCTCACAATCCAGAGCTGAATGTTGATCATTTTTATCGGTTTATTACATTCCCAACAACACACCCATAGGAGAACTTAGCCATGTATAAACAAAGTCTATTGAGTGGCGTTTTGTTAGCCAGCGCCATGTTCACTTCCGGCGCAGCACTCGCTTGCGAATCAATGGGGCCAACCACTCACATGGGTCAGCTCATGTCGGTAGATGCCACCAAACACACCTTCACCATTCGTGACGCCGAGTCCAGCAGCCCTATTACCTTCATCGCCACGCAAGAAATCATTACTGGCCTGAAAGATTTTGCTGGCAGTCTGATGGTGAACTATGAAGAAAACGATGACGGCGGTTTAAATGCAGTAGGTGTTACTTTTTAAGCCCGTCTTGTAAACACAAAATAAAGGCGGGATATCCCGCCTTTATTTTGTGTCGGCTTTTTGCGCGAATAATCCCCAATACACACCTACCTTAACAGGGGTATTCGGGATAGACTTCCGGGGTTCATACCTTCGGGATCAGCAACGCACAAAATATGCCTCAATTGCCACCCCTTTCTTACTGGTTTGCCAAGCAAACCGACCTCACTCACAAAAGTATCCTGCTCTCAGCGAGCGCAGCCCTGGTGTCTGTCGCTTTGGTAGGTCTAACCAGTCAGTTCACTCTCAGTGGCTACGACCTGCCCATTATGGTTGCCTCCATGGGTGCCGCTGCGGTGTTATTGTTTGTAGTGCCCAGCAGCAGGCTGTCAACCCCCTGGGCCTTTGCTGGCGGCCATCTGGTGTCGGCATTGATCGGCGTCACCTGTGCCCTATGGATACCGCATATCGCACTGGCGACTGCCGTGGCCGTAGCCGGAGCCATCCTCGCCATGCATTATCTGCGCTGCCTGCACCCGCCCGGCGGAGCTGCAGCATTGATGGCCGTGCTGGGTGGCGAATCCATACAATCACTGGGCTATCAGTATGTACTCACTCCGGTATTGCTCAATGTCATCATCATGCTCGTTGTGACGCTCGTCTACTGGCGTCTGGCGGGTATCAACCAGCACAGCAAAGACCGCCGACAAACCCTGGATCATAACTGGCAACGCAGCGATGAAAAATGGCTGGCCAGCACAGCGCCTTTTGATCAGGATGACCTTAGCCGTGCCATTTCCGAAATGGATACTTTTATTGACATCAGCCAGCAAGACCTGCACGAAATTTACGCGCGCGCCCTGCAACAGGCCCACGGACAGGGCTTTGGTGACACGCGTTGTGCTGAGGTAATGTCGCAACCCGCCCTGTCTGTACAATACGGCACAGAGCTGGAAGAAGTGTGGCAGTTATTTGAGCAACACAATATTCGCGGCGTGCCAGTAGTGGATAATTTTCAACACGTTATTGGCATGATCACGGTAAGCAACTTTGTGCATCTGGCCAGCGACAGCACCAACACACCGCTGCCTGAATCACATAGCATGGCTGAGCGCCTTACCCTGCTGCGCCAGCGCACACCGGGCTTTGAATCAAACAAAGCAGAGGTAGCGGGGCAGATTATGAACAGCCCTGCGATTATCGCACGACAGGACGAGCGCATTGCCGACAAAATTGACCTGTTCAATCAACACCATATCCATCACCTGCCAGTGGTGGATGACAAGCGCAAACTGACAGGCATGTTAACTCGGGAAGATATCATGGCCGCACGGGCCAGCTTGAAGCTCTGAATACCCGGAAAAATCAGTTTAACAAAACCCCAGGCCACAGCTTTCTGTCGCGGCACAAAGATTTCCGCAACTTCCGCAATTTTCATCATCCCTCGTCAAATCCACTTCACAACCATTGGCCACTTGCCCGTCACAATCACTGTATCCGTTTGAGCACTGCGTAATCGATATCTTGCCAGCATCACAGATACCCATGCCATGTTTTACCAGCACAGCGACATTATCATCTGCCACGCCACTGCAGTTGTTATCAATACCATCACAGACTTCGATAGCCCCCGGATAAATGTTGGCATTGCCATCATCACAATCCAGTGCAGCAACCACACGATCACCGTCAGCATCTTTGCATTGAGGGTCATCACTGGACACTACGCACGCTGGTTGTGCGGGTGTTACGGCAATCGATGTACTGCCCCCTCTGGAAACCATGCTCTTGCGATCACAAAAGGCAATAATGCCCAGCTCGGAGATTTGTCCTGCCAATACCTGGATACCTCGGTTCTGGTTCAACAAGCGGTCACCTTTACGATAAAACAAGGTGTAACTGCCCGCGCTTAAACCGTCAAACTGGAACTGTCCACTCTCATCCGTGATGACTGTAAACATTTTTCCCGGCACATAAACCTGCATGCCATCTAATCCACCCAGGCCACAATAATTAACCGTACCGTGAATTGATCCCTGCGTTTCGTTTGCCGACACCACCGCAACAGAAAACAAAAACAACATGGCAATACAGAGTAATTGAAAAAATAAACGCATATAACGAACCTTTTTGAACCATTTAAAAACACACTGGGGCATATGCTGCGGCTGTCGGACTATAACAAAATCGCCTGACACTGTCTCGCGCTCCGCATTGAGCACATACTTTGGCTATACTTGGTTTATTATCCAAAATCACAAAGAAAGGGGAGACACATGGCCTCAGTGACCATGATAGGTAACGATGACACTGCCCTCCACACCACCAAAACCAACAACCGCAGTATTAAAGAAACGCAACCCTACCCGGCGTCACAGCCTGTAAAGGCACACGAGAAGACGCCCCACGCACCCCAGCAAAAAATAAAGCGGAACCAGCGCCAGAGAAGAAAACAGGAGCGCCGCCGCCAAAAACAATCTGTGCTGCTTGATACCCGTAGTGGCCACGACCGGCGCAACATCAGCGCTGCCCAAACGATTACAACCGAAAATGGCAGTAACAAGCAACCTGCTACCGGTATTGATATTCACATTTAACCGGTGGCTTCAGATATGCTCCCAAAAAACTTTCGCTTATTTTTTGCGCGTTGAAACATACAACCCCGGAATCCAGGTTTTATGAATTTTAGTAGTGGCCGCCAAATCATCATTTGCGTCATCGACAAAACGAAAATGATTAATACCAAACCGAACCACATCGTCATTTTTTAATTGGCAAGCGTCAATACGCTGATCATTCACAAACGTGCCATTCGTACTGCCACAGTCTTCAATAAAGTATTCAAACACCCCTGTTTTATCAGCGACATGCCGCGCCTCAATCAGCGCATGATGTTTGCTGACCAGTTCGTCATGAATCGTAATATCATTTTCCCCACCGCGGCCGATGCGCGACACGAGACTCTCCAGCCGCAACGTCACGCCTTGCGCATTACCCTTGAATTGTATGAGTGCCGCCATAATTATCCTAAAATCCGCAGTTGAGCGGTCTTATGCAGATGGACTCTCCACTTTTGTGAAACATAATTAACGCATCCACTAAACGATTAGCTGTGGAACCTAGGTTTATCACTCCTGTCGGTTAGTCCGCAAGGCTACACGCAATACCGACAAATTTCACGCCAACCGCTGCTACACTAACGCTGGAACAAGTCATCATTAACACAACAGACAGGAGCAAGCTATGTCAAATCATACCTACAAGCTTATCGAACTGGTCGGCTCATCACCCAAGAGCAGCGATGACGCCATTCATAATGCAATTGAACGTGCATCCAAAACCTTGCATAACATGGACTGGTTTGAGGTCACCGAAACCCGCGGCCATTTGCGGGATAGCAAAATTGTGCATTTTCAGGTCAAACTTAAAGTAGGCATTCGACTGGACGATTGACCTTTCTACGTTTCAGTTATTGGTAGCCCGACTGTAACTTTCCCTATCTCCAATTTTTACCTGCCACTCATCCATTTTTCCATAACCACTAAGCTAGTACGTTTTTAGCATAAATGGCGTCAAAATCTGAAAATTATTGTCATACTGTCGAATCTCTCCACTTGACAGCGAGGGGAAACTCCAAGTATTTCTAATAAAGGGCTGCGGCCAAATCGTCAAAAATATACTAACTAATTGAAAGAAAAAGAAATTATGGGAAAATCACTGGTTATCGTCGAATCACCGGCCAAGGCAAAAACCATCAATAAGTACTTGGGCAAGGATTTTATTGTGAAATCCAGCGTCGGTCATATCCGTGATTTGCCCACGAGTGGCAGCGCCTCCAGCAAGTCAAAAATGGACCCCAAGGCACGCGCCAAACTCGCTGCTGAGTCACGCAAATTGCCTCCGGCAGAACGTGAAAAACGCAAACACGAACGCGCCACCAAAACGCTAGTGAATCGTATGGGCATCGATCCAGAGAACAACTGGAACGCCCATTACGAAATCATGCCCGGTAAAGAAAAGGTCGTCGCAGAATTACAAAAACTGGCAAAAAACGCTGACACTATTTATCTTGCCACTGACCGGGATCGCGAAGGGGAAGCCATTGCCTGGCACCTGACTCAGGCCATCGGTGACAAGATACCGTTCAAACGCGTAGTGTTTAACGAGATTACCCAAAATGCGATTCAGGAAGCCTTTGCCGATCCTTCTACGCTGGATTTCAATCAAGTCAACGCACAACAGGCCCGACGCTTTCTCGATCGCGTGGTGGGTTACATGTTGTCTCCCCTGTTGTGGAAAAAACTGGCACGAGGCCTTTCCGCCGGACGTGTGCAATCCGTAGTCACCAAACTGGTGGTGGAACGGGAGCGGGAAATTCATGCCTTCGATCCGGAAGAATACTGGGAAGTATTTGCCGACTTGCGCACCACCAAAAGCGAAGCCTTGCGCATGCAGGTCGCCAAACAAAACGAGCACAACTTCCGCCCACCGAACAAAGGGCTCACCGATGCGGCACTGGCCATTCTGGAGCGTGCTGATTACAAAGTCGTCAAACGCGAAGTACGGCCATCGTCGAGTAAACCCAAAGCGCCTTTCATCACCTCTACTTTGCAACAAGCCGCCAGCACACGCTTGAGCTTTGGTGTGAAAAAAACCATGATGATGGCACAACGGCTTTACGAGGCAGGTTACATCACTTACATGCGAACCGATTCCACCAACCTCAGCAAAGAGGCCGTGGTGGCGGTGCGTGACTACATCGACAACAAATACGGTAAAAAATATTTGCCGGAAAAAGCCATTTTGTACAGCAGCCGTGAAGGCGCGCAAGAGGCGCATGAAGCCATCCGTCCCTCCAGCGTACATACCATGATGTCTGACCTGAAAAACGTCGACAAGGATGCCGTGCGTTTGTACGAGCTTATCTGGCGTCAGTTCGTGGCCTGCCAAATGCCGCCTGCCAAATTTGACGTCACCACGCTCAAAGTGGATGCCGCCGGTTTTGAGCTGCGCGCCAAAGGCCGCGTGGTGATATTTGATGGCTGGACCAAGGTACAACCACCGCAGCAAAAAAACAGCGATGACATTCTCCTGCCCGCCGTGGCAGAAGGAGACATGATGTCACTGGTAAAGCTCAATCCCTCACAGCATTTCACCAAACCGCCCGCACGTTACAGTGAAGCATCACTGGTAAAAGAAATGGAAAAACGTGGCATCGGTCGGCCATCCACCTATGCCTCCATTATTTCCACGATCCAGGATCGTGGTTATGTCACCGTACAAAACCGGCGTTTTTATGCGGAAAAAATCGGTGATATTGTCACCGAACGATTAACTGAAAATTTCAAAGACCTCATGGATTATAGCTTTACGGCCAACATGGAAGAAAAGCTTGATTCCATTGCGACCGGTGAAAGCAACTGGCTGAACGTGCTCGACGCATTTTATGAAGACTTCAAATCCAGGTTAGAAATTGCCGACCAAGACGAAGGCGGCATGCGTAGCAACGACCCTATCACTACGGACATTCCCTGCGCCAACTGTGGTCGTCCCATGCAGATTCGTGCCGGTTCAACCGGAGTATTTCTTGGCTGCTCCGGCTACGCTTTACCTCCCAAAGAACGCTGCAAATCCACGATGAATCTTATTCCTGGTGACGAAGCCGTGGATGTGGATGCGGATGAAGAAAGCGAGGCCCGCGCATTAATGCAACGTCATCGCTGCCCGAAATGTGGCACCGCCATGGACAGTTACTTGATCGACGAGCAGCGCAAATTTCACATCTGCGGCAACAGTCCCGACTGCACCGGTTACGAAGTGGAAACCGGCAAATTCCGCATCAAGGGTTACGATGGACCACTCATCGAATGCGATAAATGCAGCGCCAACATGCAACTTAAAACAGGACGCTTTGGAAAATATTTTGGCTGCACCAACGAGGAATGCAAAAATACACGCAAACTTTTACGCAACGGAGAAGCCGCTCCACCCAAGGCTGACCCCGTACATATGAAGGAACTACCTTGTGAAAAATCCGATGGTTATTTTGTATTGCGTGATGGCGCGGCCGGTATATTCCTCGCCTCCAGTGCCTTTCCACGTTCTCGTGAAACCCGTGCACCACGGATCAAGGAACTGATTCCACATAAATCCGAACTCGATCCCAAGCACCTGTATCTGTGTGACGCCCCATTGGAAGATAGCCAAGGCAATGATGCCATCATCCGCTTTAGTCGCAAAAACAAAGAACAATATGTAATGACTGAAGTCGATGGTAAAGCCACCGGCTGGACCGCTCATTACAACGATAAAAACTGGGCTGTCAGCGAAGCACCGAAAAAAACTGTAAAGAAAAAGAAGGCGGCAAAAAAGAAAAGTGCAAAGAAAAAAACAGCGAAAAAAAAGGCGGCTAAATAAGGAAAATGCCTACCTACCGTGTTGATTGTGCAGAGAGTTTCGTCAAAAATCGCAGGTACTCGTCCTCATCCCAGGGCCTGATATCGAACGATACCTGCGGGATCAACCAGGTAGGTTGAAGGTAAGCCACGAGGCTTCCAAACCTCGGTGGCCATACCATCAAAATCCATGAGCGACACAATATCGGGTGCCAACAAACCCAAAAAAGTAAATGCCGTGTCTTCGTTTTCCCCAGTATTCACGATGGCAAATACGAGCGGTAATGTTTTAAATTTCTCCACCATATTCTGAATCACGGGTATTTCACGTCGACAGGGAGCACACCAGCCTGCCTAAAAATATACAAAGGCCCAGCGACCTTTTTCCTGCGCTAAGTTAAAAGATTTGCCATCAATATCATTCAATTCCAAAGGTAGGGCAGGATAGAGCGAAATAGATAAAATCCCCTTGGGAATAATTAGCGCCGAGGAAGAGATCTCTGCCCATGTGAATCCACTCATTAACACGCTTGCCAGTACGCAAAGAATAAGACCAAATTTTTTCTGTCAGATTTTCATGGTTATTTTATTGCCCCCGCTGCATCCGCACATTGAAAATCATTCACTGTTACAAGCACTGGTTCAACATTTCCCCCTAGTCCAAACCCGGCACGTAATGAAAAAGAGGCTGTTGTTTTTTTAGGACAATGTTGCCACCTTCCCTTTCCATGCGCATAAAAATTTAATGTTTCGGGTAATAGCATCCAGCGAAACGTGAATTGAGAGGCCAATGGAATATTCATTGCTTTCCATCATCCTAAATTAATCCGTTAAACCTACTGCGAGCGCCTAAGGCACAGAACCTAAAGCGTTTTTCAGAACATGTTGAACTCATCGTATGGGTGATACGCTTTCGTCCAAAATAACCTGAAAAACACTTTATCTTCTGCACCTTAGTCACTCTCGCTACGGTTTAACGGATTAATTTAGGATCATGGCGGCCATTGTGAGCGCGGCATCTGCTGAAGCCACCAGTCCTCGCGAACAAACTCCCAGTTAGCTAAATCCAGATACAAAACATCATTACGTTTGTTTTTAATGCTTGCCGTAAAAAACAATACGCGGGCAATTCTTCAATCATGGTCTTCGGAAACCCTCAAGCCTCAAAAAAAGCACTCATCTGCTCCGTACTCCAAGGAAACAACTGTAACCGTAACTGCGCATCCTCAAAGCCTGATGGTGGTTTTTCATCCGCAGCATACACATATCTTAGAGAAACAAGGAAAACCCAAGAGCCGCCATCAGAAGCGCTCTGATGGCAATCTTCCGCATAAAAAACACCAACTTTTGTTGAAGTTCACAATTATCATTAGCCATGGAACTCGGACTTCATTGGATGAGTCAAACCTTGCAGCTGCTTGCAAGAAAGTATAACGTCAAAATATTGTTTGATTCGCCCGAATTTTGACAAGCTCACTTGTCAAAAAGACGAATTTGTTACGTATCAGGCGCATAAATATGTGGCACACCGTTTGCATCTTACAATAACGAATAAGATTCGATTTTATAAAAACTGAATCTATACTAAAAACAATGTTTCATAATTTATGACTTTGTCAGGTATGGCATGTTTAGCCCGTAGCCAAGCCCATCACCATACAAAGCATAGGTCCATAAAGAGTCAATATTAATGTGGGCTTTTAATAGCCTAATGGCGTCCGATACAAATAACGGACACTGCAATTTCTTGAGAGGACGAAATCATGCCTATTTTTGAGCACTACCAGTCCCGGTACGAGCAGGCACAGGAAGAGGAGATGTCACTTCAGGAATACCTGGATCTGTGCAAAAAAGACCCAACAACATACGCTGCCGCTGCCGAGCGCATACTCACCGCCATTGGTGAGCCCGAAATGGTAGATACTCGACAAGACCCTCGCCTGAGCCGCCTCTTTTTCAATAAACTCATCAAAATTTATCCCGCCTTTAAAGATTTTTATGGCATGGAAGATACCGTCGAACAGATCGTTTCGTTCTTTCGACATGCCGCACAAGGACTGGAAGAGAAAAAACAAATTCTGTATTTGCTGGGGCCAGTGGGTGGTGGCAAATCATCTTTAGCAGAAAAGCTGAAATCATTGATGGAACAACAGCCTTTTTATGCCATAAAAAATTCACCCATTAATGAATCACCACTGGGCCTTTTTTCACCCGATGAAGATGCACGGATTCTGGAAGAAGACTACGGTATCGCAAAACGTTATCTCAATGGCATCATGTCTCCCTGGGCCGTAAAACGCCTCCATGAATTTAATGGTGATATTACGCAATTCCGTGTCGTCAAACTTTACCCATCGATACAACGTCAAACCGGCATTTCCAAAACCGAGCCCGGTGATGAAAACAATCAGGATATTTCTTCACTGGTAGGCAAAGTGGACATTCGCATGCTGGAAAAATTCAGCCAGGATGATCCGGATGCCTATTCCTATTCTGGTGGACTCTGTCAGGCTAATCAGGGGCTTTTAGAATTTGTCGAGATGTTCAAGGCACCGATCAAGGTACTGCATCCTCTGCTTACCGCCACCCAGGAAGGTAACTACATGGGTACTGAGGGTATTTCCGCACTGCCTTTTAACGGCATTATTCTTGCGCACTCCAATGAATCTGAATGGCTCAGCTTCAAAAACAATCGAAACAATGAAGCTTTTCTTGATCGCATTTTTATCGTCAAAGTGCCTTACTGCCTGCGTGTTTCTGAAGAAATTCGAATTTACGAAAAACTGCTGGCCAACAGCTCACTCTCCGAGTCCGCCTGCGCGCCAGGCACATTGAACATGATGGCGCAGTTTGCCATTTTGTCACGACTGAAAGAGCCAGAAAATTCAAACATTGAATCCAAAATGCGTATTTATGATGGCGAAACACTAAAGGATGTTGACCCTAAGGCAAAATCTTATCAGGAATATCGTGACTTCGCCGGTGTCGATGAAGGTATGACCGGGTTATCCACCCGCTTCGCTTTTAAAATTCTCTCCCGCGTATTTAATTACGACCACACTGAAATTGCCGCTAATCCCGTGCATCTGCTTTATGTACTGGAACAACAAATTGAACAAGAACAATTTCCACCGGACGTAGCAGAAAAATACATGTCCTTCCTCAAGGGAATACTCGCATCACGTTATGCAGAATTTATTGGTAAGGAAATACAAACATCTTATCTCGAATCCTATTCAGAATATGGACAGAATATTTTTGACCGTTACGTGACCTATGCTGATTATTGGATTCAAAATGAAGAATACCGCGACCCAGACACCGGCGAAATTTTTGACCGTGCCTCACTCAACGAGGAATTGGAAAAAATTGAAAAACCCGCTGGCATCAGTAACCCTAAAGATTTTCGCAACGAAATTGTCACCTTTGTATTGAGAGCCCGCGCCCGCAACAATGGTAATAACCCGCACTGGACCAGTTATGAAAAACTGCGGGAAGTCATTGAGAAAAAGATGTTTTCTACCACCGAAGATTTGCTACCCGTTATTTCATTTAACGCCAAGGCCTCGAATGAAGAACAAGGAAAGCATCAAGACTTTGTCAATCGCATGACCGAAAAAGGCTACACCGAAAAACAAGTCAGACTGTTGTCAGAATGGTATTTACGTGTACGTAAAGCATCCTAGAGGCCGGAAAAAAGGAAAGGAAGAAGATGAAAGATAAAAAGTCATTTACCTTTTCCCTTTTCTTAAAATTATGACTCAAATAATTGATAGAAGAATAAACGGGAAACACAAAAGCGCCGTCAATCGACAACGGTTCCTTCGTCGTTTTCGGCAACAAATCAAAAAAGCAGTTTCTGATGCTATTGATTCACGCTCAATCACTGAAGTTGACCATGGCGAAAAAATCAATATCCCCAGCAAAGATACACATGAACCGGTATTTGGTCATGGCCCCGGAGGACGGCGTGATGCCATTCATCCTGGCAATAAAGAATTTGTCAGTGGTGACCGCATTGCACGTCCGCCAAATAGTGGAGGTGGTGGCGGAAGCGAAGCCAGTAATCAGGGGGAAGGCGAAGATGAATTTGCCTTTCAGCTGTCACGCGAAGAATTTTTAGCCTTTTTTTTTGAAGGCCTGGAGTTACCTGACTTAGTCAAAACTCAACTGACCAAAGTCACCAATTTCAAGTCTGTTCGCGCCGGTTACAGCACTACAGGCGTACCTTCCAATATTGATATTGTTCGCTCATTGACTGGCGCTCTCGCACGTCGCATTGCGCTACGCGCACCATACTCTGCCGAACTGAAAGAAGTTCAAGAAGAATTATCTGCACTGCAAAACAAAGACGAGCACACAACTCGCGTCAAGGAACTGGAAGAAGAGATACGTCGATTAGAAGACAAAATTACCACGATTCCTTTTGTCGACACTTTTGACCTGCGTTACCGTAATCGCATCCAGAAGCCCGCGCCCACGACACAGGCCGTTATGTTTTGTCTGATGGATGTTTCCGGCTCCATGGATGAAATCCGCAAGGAAATGGCCAAACGTTTTTTTATTCTGCTCTATCTGTTTCTAACCAAAACCTACGAAAATATTCAGGTGGTTTTTATCCGTCACCACACCACGGCAAAAGAAGTCAATGAAGAGGATTTTTTCTATTCACGGGAAACTGGCGGCACCGTGGTATCCAGCGCACTGGAATTAATGCTGAAAATTATTAAAGAACGTTTCCCGACCAGTGACTGGAATATTTATGCGGCACAAGCCTCCGATGGTGATAACTGGGATGGTGACTCCCCTAATTGCCGCAACTTGTTAAACGATAACATCATGCCGCTGCTACAATATTTTGCCTATGTGGAAATCATGCCTCACAATCATCAAAGCCTGTGGCGTCATTACGAAGGTGTAAAAATACAAAATCGCAACTTTGACATGCAATCCATCGATACTATCAACGAAATCTATCCCGTATTTCGCAAGTTATTTGCCCGGAAACCGGCATGAATACTATGAAACACAACATCATCAGTGACACCTCAGATTGGAGCAGTGAGCTTATCCAGCGTTACGATGCAGAAATTTCCCGTATCGCTGATGACTATGGTCTTGACACCTACCCCAATCAGATTGAAATTATCAACAGTGAGCAAATGATGGATGCCTATTCTTCGGTAGGCATGCCTCTGGGTTACCACCATTGGTCTTTTGGCAAACAGTTCCTGGAAACTGAACAACGTTACCGGCGTGGACAAATGGGCTTGGCCTATGAAATCGTCATTAATTCCAACCCTTGTATTTCCTATTTAATGGAAGAAAACAGCATGCCCATGCAGGCATTGGTTATCGCCCATGCCTGCTATGGCCACAATTCTTTTTTTAAGAACAATTACCTGTTCCAGACCTGGACCAATGCCGATGCAATTATTGACTATCTGTTATTTGCCAAAAAATATGTGTCAAATTGTGAGCAACAGCATGGTATCGAAGAAGTTGAAGCCGTATTGGATTCTTGTCACGCACTGATGAATTATGGGGTTGATCGCTATAAGCATCCACCCGGTTTATCGGCACAGGAAGAAAGTGGTCGCCAAAAAGAACGGGAGGAATACCTGCAAACACAGCTCAATCACCTGTGGAGCACAATTCCCGTTAAAGAGAACGCAGATGATGTGCCAGAGGAGGCTCGCTTCCCCTCTGAGCCCGAAGAAAATTTGCTGTATTTTATCGAAAAAAATGCGCCTTTAATGGAATCATGGAAGCGTGAACTGGTGCGCATCGTCAGAAAAATTGCCCAATATTTTTATCCACAACGACAAACACAGGTGATGAATGAGGGCTGGGCAACTTTTTGGCATTACACTATTTTAAATACACTTTACGATGAAGGCTTTGTCACTGATGGTTTCATGATAGAGTTTTTGCAGTCGCACACCAACGTCATCACCCAGCCTGCATTTGATAGCCCGTATTACTCCGGCATTAACCCGTACACACTCGGCTTTAACATGTTCAAGGACTTGCGACGTATCTGTGAAAACCCCACGGATGAAGACAAGGATTGGTTTCCAGATATTGCCGGCAGTAACTGGCGGGAAACCTTAGACTTCGCCATGCGTAACTTCAAAGATGAAAGTTTTATCCGTCAATTTTTATCCCCTCAACTGATTCGTGAATTGAGGTTGTTTTCCGTACTAGACGATGACGAACAGGATGCACTCGAAATAAGCGCTATTCACGACGAGAGCGGCTATCGACATATTCGCGCCGTACTTGCCAAACAATATGATCTGTCCATGCGTGAACCCAATATTCAAATTTATAATGTGAATCTTCGGGGTGATCGTTCGCTGAGCTTGCGACACGTTCTGCAAGGGCGACGCCCACTCAACAAGGACACTAGCGAGGTCGTGAGACACTTATCGCGCCTCTGGGGGTTTCCCGTGCGCATTGAAACAATAAATGAAGATGGTACAGAAAACATTGACGCACCTGATTAACTTTTCAATTTAGCTTCAAGTTTTTTGATTTTCCGGCCCATTTCCACCGAAATCTTTGCCAGTTCCTGACGTAAAAATATATTTTCGATATTCATTTCCAACTGAAAAGCCAGCCGTTCCAGAATATCACGGTCAGCATCATTAAAATTTCCATGCCCCTTGTTCAACATTTGAATCGCGCCCACTACCTTTTTAGTGGTGACACCATGCACTGGTACACACAAGGCATTACGTGTCACAAAACCGGTTTTTACCGCAACAATATCATGCGCACCGACCTGATCCTCTAAATCATCCTCGATAACAAATTCACCACTGGACATCACCCGGCCGACAATGGAATTTTTAGTGGGCACTTGCAATTGTTTTTCACTCAACCCCGTACCACATTGCAGCCAAGCCTTTTCATCCACAGGATCGAGGATAAAAATACTACACCGTTCCGCATCCAACGCCTTAGGCATAATATCAACAAAAAATTGTAACAGTTGCCGGTTACCTGCCTCACGCCAGGCTTTTTCCATGAGCTGCTGCTTTTTACGCAACTGCTCAAGTTTTTGCTCCATAAGCGCTCTATCCATTTTTACGTGCCTTCATCATTTCGGGAACCTCTACTTAAGCCAAAACAAAAAAACCAAAACTGCCAAAACATACCCATAACGATTGAAATCCCGATGTTAAGTGTGCTTCATATATGCATTTCATAACACGACAAAACGACGCGTGACAGTAGGCTATTGCAAGGAATTTTAACGCCGCTATGGAATTAAAGAGGGCGCGCAATAAATACCTAAATATCAAACGTTCTAGATATATAGTGCCTATCGGCAACATCAGCCAACAACTAAAGCATCGTATTTTTCACACAAAAGTGCATGCTTTTAAAATCAGTCAGTTAAGTTCTATGGGTGATGAATGGGAAGACTTGCTCGGAAACTGTCAAAAAACCGTCGAATATCGCTCTGATTATCATGCCAAAAAATAGTCACCACCATTGAAATCCGACTGATCACGTCACTATTAAGCAAAACCCATAAACCTAGAATCCGCAGTTGAACGGCCTGTAGAGTGCGTTGGATTTTGTGACTGGCGAGGCGCGATGAGAAGTAATAGCTTGCCTATTGCGACGATTCGCA
>Ga0316204_10007407_pt1 | contig 16062 bp, 17 predicted proteins | sample 6monrhotite_MG_2_FD_205661 | JGI IMG/M metagenome (GOLD analysis project Ga0316204, IMG submission 205661) | Microbial mat bacterial communities from mineral coupon in-situ incubated in ocean water Damariscotta River, Maine, United States -... | ecosystem: Environmental > Aquatic > Marine >... | reverse complement strand
GATCTGTAACTTGACGGACAGCTTCGATCTTAAATTCTTCTGTGTAACGTTTACCACTCATTTTAAACACCTTCCTGTTGTATCAATTGATACGCTGAAAAGTGTCTAGGGTACTAGGGGCTTGCCAAACCGCAATAATGTACTGGCTTGACGTCTTAATGGGCAAAGATTTTATGTCGGTTCCGTGGATGAGTTGCATAGCCATGGTCGCAGCAACTTCACCTTGTTCAAATGGCGAAACCCCAACGGACAGCATTGCCCCTTCTTTGGAATTAAAAATATTCATACCGATGACGGGGATCAAAGAATTTTTCTCGGTCCAAGACATAACCTCTTTAGCTTTGACAAAATCTTTGGATCCTGTTGATTTCAGCAACTTGCGATACCCACCGACAAGAATAAAATCAGCCTTGTCACTCATGGACGCTACGGACTTTTTCCAATCGGCAAAAGTTCCAACAGCTTGACGTCCTAAATATTCAACGTTTCCCCAATCAAAGGTGTCAAGGTAACCTCCGTCTCGTTTTGTTGAATGTGACTTGTCAGCCAGGAAGACAGCCCTTGGCTTGCGCCCACGTATATCCATGTCCTTGCTCAACATCATCACGACTTCTTTTAAAGCTTTGGCCGGCTTACGTTCAAGAATTCCCGTGACATTGTTTGCCTTCAGGTATCCATAAGGTTTAGGGCTACCGTTAATTCCGGCGAACACAATCTTCATATTAGGGTCATTCAGATAATGTTTTGCGGCATATTTCTGGGCATCATCATCAACGGCGATCAAAATATTCGGTCGTATTTTCTCAATAGCGGTGCGTGCCGCAATGCCAGCTCGGCGTTTATAGTCCTTGCCGGAATGCTTTTTTGTGCTCATTTCATGAAAGCGAATTTCTACGCCATGCTGGATACCAAACACGCGTTCCAATCCAACGTTAACTTCGCGGGTCCACACATAATCGTTGGAATAACTGTGCAACACAAGAATACGAGGTTTGTTTACATTGACCTGTAATATAATGGCGGCAAGCGTCACAAAAAAAACGGACATGACGAATATCGTGAGTTTTTTATACATTAGAGCAGCCCCAAATAAGTCCAAAATGGTATGGATGCATAAATTGCCGCCAGCTTAAATGCATATTGCAAAACATTTAACAGCACTAAACGCTGGCTACTTGCGCCAGAATTTTGCCCGGCCAAAGAACAAAATTGAGAATAATACGAGGCTTGGTACGGCCAGATATAGCCTTCGGAAATCAACAAGATAATAAAACCAACGATCCAAGGCGTGACACCTAAATTGACCGCAGCCGGCATCAAAAGTGTTGCAAAGATAACGACTGTTGCATTGATGGGCATCGCCAGCCTCACAACAAAAATGGACAGCGACAAAAGAACAATGAACATTCTAAAATCATGCGCCATATAATCATTAAGCCATGACAATTGTCCCGTCAGCCATTTATCTAAGCCAACATATTTCATCGACGAAACCAAGCCAATGAGTGAGCCTAAAAAGACCAAAAAATTCCAATCAATGCGTGATCGAAAGTCTTGTTTCTCAAGAAATCCAAACATCAACAACGAGAACAAAATTGCTAAGGCTATCCATGGAATTTCAATATGGTGGAAGGCTGCTGTGAGGAAGCTGATAAGCAACACAAAAAGTCCTGCTACGCCGGCCCATTCGCTTGGCCCTATGGGGCCCAAAATTTTAAGTTGGTCTTTGACCAAAACCTTTGGGATATAAGGCTTTTCATTGTTGCGAAACAATAACCAACTGGCAAGAAAGTACAACACCAATAGCAATCCGCCACACACGGAAGCGGCAAAAAACCAATCAAGCCATTGAAACCGCGTTTGTTCCTGAAACGGCATAAGCCCGAAAACCAGAAAATTTACCGATTTTGAACTTAAGAAAATCGCCGACAACAAACTAGAGCCACCCAATACCGCAGCCGACAATCTGGGGGCTTCTGCTTTCGCTGTTTTTTCATCAAAGGATGCCAAAAGTTCCGTCATGAAGGGCGTGATAATCGACACCCGCCCATTGGTCGTCGGCACCACGGGGGTTAAAACAGCACCCGATAAAAATAGGCTCATATAATACCAAGCCTTGTTCGCGGGTCCTATTTTTAACAACAACAACAAAATTCGATAACTTAGCCCTGACACGATAATGACAGCTGACAATCCAAAGATGCTCAAGGCCATAAAGAACGTTTTTGAGCCAAAACCGGCTAAGGCAACATCGGGAGGCGCCAAACCAAACAGAACGACACTTAACACCGAAAAAATAGCGGGCACAAAATCGGGCAACAGACGGAAAATCCACATGATGATAGACGTCGAAAGAATGGCCACCAGATAAACGGATTCTTCGTTGGGAATACCGTCAAATTTAATAAACCCAAACACCATTAAAAGCGGCACCACAAGAGCAAACAACCAGCCGATTAAAAGCCTAAGATTACCTTGTGCAAGGAGGTGTTTTTCTTCGCCGTTGGTTTGTGCATCCTTATCTCGAACCTTTTGATAAAATAACTCAGAAAATGAATTTAAAAGTTCTTGGCGAAATTCTCGGTATTTACCAAGCTCCCATATAGCGGCCTTAGGAATAATCAATACCTTGGAATCTTGCGTCGCAACAGCAGTGACGATATGGGCATCCATACCAATGGCGGCTTCTTGCCCCAAAAACCCCCTCTCAACTAATATTTTTTGACCTACTTCGCTTGTGACTTGAAAACCTCCGCCCATGATGAAATAGGCAAAGCTAGCGGGATCGCCGGCTCGTTGTAATTCTTCACCTAATTTTAGCGACTTAACGTGAACATGGGGCAAAAACCTTGCGAGCGCTTGGTCCGGACAATGACGAAATACGTCATTGTTGTAAATAACATCAGAAGGTTCGAGCGAAAAATTTAAACTGTTCATTTTTACTTACTTATACTCAATTAAATAAATTCAATTTCGTAAATCTTATGCAACAAAAGAGCCATAGAACTAAGGTGATTTTTTGTCCTTGCAATCACCACGATTTCCCTTTGGTAATCGGGCGTCACAAAATATTGTATGATCTTTTAATACGCTGCTTATTTCAGAATGGAAAAGGTCTGCCCGTTCGAATTTTGCACGCTTTAAGTTTGCGCCGTTGATTCTGGCCCCCCGCAAATCAGCACCCGTTAAATTTGCTTCGGTTAATGTCGTATAATCAATAATAGCATTTTGCAAATTGGCCCCTTGTAACTGGGCATTTTGCAAATTGGTCATGGTCAGGTTCGCCCCGGAAAGATCAGCCCCTCTAAGGTCAGTATTCGCCATATTTGCATTGGAAAGGTCGGCGCCAGCCAAAATGGCTTCGCGCAAATCGGCACTGCGAAAATCAGCATGGTCGGCAAAGGCATTGGTCAAAGTGGCGCGGCGCAAACTCGCCGTTGTCAAATTTGCATGCGTCAATTCGACGGCTCCCATTTCGGCCTCTTGCATTTCTGCAAATCTAAGGTCGGCCCCCCTCATGGTTGCTCCATACATGCTGGCGCGTGTAAAGTCAGCTTTCATAAGGTTAGCATTTGAAAGGTCGGCTCGTTCAAAATTTGCAAAAACCAAAGTCGCGCTTTCAAAATCCGAAGCCATAAGGTTGCTGCGATAAAAATTGACGTTAAAAAAATACGCCCCCCTAAAGTTGGTCCCAGTCAAATTCATTTGTTTGAAGTTTTGATAACGCAAATCACACTGTGGACAAGATTGACCTCGAGTAATTTGCGAGGCCTGTTTTTTTTGGTAAGTTCTGGCGAGTTCATCTATCGGCGCACAAGCCGAGATAACCGTCGCAAGCGTCAAAATATTTAAGGCAACACCTGACGGCTTAAGTCTCTTTAAGAGCGAAAATCGTGTATTTTCATTTGCGGTGATACGCATTTTCACTTCCTGTCACACTTGCAATATTAAAAATAAAGGAAATCCAAAGCTTGTCCCAAACGGGACTTCAAGGTTTCCATATTGGCCCAATGTTCCATCGTTACATCGCCTGTGCGAAATTCTCGATACAGCGTATTATCTTGCATGTGGTGAAACACCGATGCCCAATTGGGGTAGGGTTTGAACCAATCAGAATAACGCGCCTGAAGCTCGCTCAGAGCCCTTTCATTCTTTGATTGGCGCGCCCTTGTTTCGCTCTGTTGCAGATCAGATTGGTTGGTATAGCTTGGTGGACGCGGCGTCATCAAAATCAAAACAGATTTCTGGAAATCCCGCGTCGTTCGCTTTGAAAAAAGATACTGAAGACCGGGAAGGTCTTGTAAAACAGGCACGCCGTCTCTTTTGCGTTCGGTTTCTTTTTCGCTTAGCCCACTTAAAATCAAGGTTTCCCCATAATTCATCGCAACATTCGCGCTGACCGTGGTTTTTGACGTATCAATGCGCAAGGTAAACGTGACCGAACTGGTGTTGGGTGTGGTCAAGAACGTCCGTTCTGCGACAACATTAAGTTTGACACGGCCATCATCAAGAAATTCTGGATTGACTGAGAGTTTAACGCCAATTTCCTTGTTGATTTGAACCGTTGCCCCATCGCTATTGTTACCCCCAACTGCAGCGGCATCGACTTCGACGCCAGAAAAGAATTCTGATTGTTCGCCAGATAAAGCGACCAGCGTTGGTCGGGCTAAGATCTCATTTCGACCCGTTGCTGAATTAACGATGTTCAATGAATAATTAATGGACGGAATATTAATGGCCCGCGTAATCGTTTTTGTGGTCGTGCCAATCGTTTTAGCCTTCGAGCTTTTGTACGAAAACCCTCCTGTCGAAAGTGATGTTGAGCCAAATTGCAACGTCAATCCACTCAACAAGTTCACACCTTTGGATGTGGTGATGTCTTCTTCTGTACGGATAATCACCACATCAACGATGACCATTTTATAAGGGTCAGTTTGGGGGTCGGTATTTTCTGAATCATACGCAGGGGACAACCAATCTGGTGGTGTATCAGCACCATCACCTTCGCTTGCATTATCGGCTTGGTTATCGGCTTGACGCAGCTCGGGTTGAGCTTGCGAAATTTGCGCCACTTGAACGTTTTGGGTCGGAGCTGCACGGGGAACTGCCGCCATTTGGCGAGCTCGATCATACGCACTTTTCCATGTTTCAAGGCGACTTTGGATATCGGCCCCCTTTTTTACATCGCCTGTAATTTTTTCGTATTCCGAAAGATATTTTTTAGCTTCTTCTGAATTACCAAGCGCTGCCATAACCATCGCTGATGCTTGTAATGCCTTGGGGCTGTCCGGGACCAATTCACGCATTTTTTGCAAAACGCCGGCGGCTGATTTGGGGTCTTGGGCGTAATAAGAAGACACCGACATGTTGTACAAAAGTTCGGGGTCGTTATTTTTGAATAAAATTGCCTCAGAAAAATATTCCTGAGCGCCCTTGAAATCCCGCTGATCCATGTGCAACAAACCCGCATAATAATACGCTAGCCAATTGCTTTTGTCATACTGGATGGCCAGCTGATAACCTTGTTGAGCTAAAGAAAATAGAGCGCTATCGCCTTATAAAGCCCGCAAGTGATAAGCGAGGCCGTTCAACAGTTGGATCGAAGAATTTGTAATATCCCATTTCAAGGCTGTGTTAAATTTAGCTGATGCCCCCTTGAAATCACCAGCCTCAATCAACGCAACGCCTTCTTTTGCCGTTTTTATGGCATCACTTTCGACCGTCCCCTTTGAAGCATTAGGCGTTGCTTGTGTTGAAAAAGCGCTTTTTACTTGGGAACACCCGGCCAATGAAAAAGCCATAAGCATAACAATCGCTGTACTGTTTAAAATCGCTTTTCTAGACATTTCTAACTTCCACCCACTTGGCGAAATGAAATGCCATTGTCCTTGAAATATTGCACCGCGCCTTGATGGAATGGAACATAAATCCCCATGTTTGCCATCAATTCAATCGTTGCCGTTTTCAAAGAAGCATGTTTTTCACGAAGCTGTTTTATATGTGAATAAATAGACGCGGAAATTTGATACACGGTGTTCTCGGGCAATCTGTCCATCGTCACCAAAACAGCCTTGGTACCAATGGTCGAGACATCATTTGGATTGCTGTCATACATTCCCCCCGGTATCGTCGTAGCTTCAAGGAATGGAGCTTTTTGTTTTAGCTTTGTAATTACGTCAGATGAAATCGGCACAAACCGACCATCACAATTGTTGATGATATTGTCGTAAAATTTTGCAGGAATACCCATAGCTTGGATGAGCACGTCTGTATCACCGGCACAAAAGGCCTTGCCCATTTTAGACGTGGACATTTCCCCAACAGATTCAAAATCACTGTATTGCCACCCCATGACCTCAAACAACAAATCTGAAAAGTCACGTTTTCCGGAACCCACGTTACCAATATTTATACGTGTTCCAAGAACGTCTGTAATATTTTGAATGTTGGAATCTTTGTGGACAATCACCCCGACCGGATTGTCGTAAAGCGATGCCAATATCCTTAGCCCCGGCACGGCCCCGGTTGCTTTAAAAACACCCTGACCGGTGGCCGCAAGATACGCTAAATCAGCGCGCGTAATGGCCACGTCCAATTCACCAGACTGCAAAGCTTGGATATTGTATATGGACCCCCCGGTCGCATAGGGCAAACACCGCACCAAATGAACATTTCGGCCACTATTGATAAGGCCACATATGCCTTGACCAACGGGGTAATACACGCCGCTTTTAGAACTCGTGCCTAACGCTACAAACTTGCCATCAGCATATGCATTCGACTTTAAGCCAATACAGAACACCATGACAGGCAAAATGCTCAGACATATCTGTCGTGCAAATTTCATTCGTTTTTGTCGCCCCATGGTATATTTCTAAACAACTAAGAAATAGCCCCGTAATTAACACATATAAATTATTGCGCCTGTCGACACAATTAAAGCAATATGGACAGAATAGCAAGACATACTAGGCCATTCCAGCACGTCAAGCTGTTCAACATCTATGTTTATATTCAAATGCCTAAGTCAAAGAACGAAGAAACGAGCACGCTTGCTTTATCGTCTGATTAAACCGCCTTTTAGCCCCTTATATGGCCTGTTAAACCGTCCATAACCGCCCGCGACATAATTTTGGCGGACACGTGTCATATTAAGCTGGTTGTCCTTTTTAGTTTGCGCGGCATCATTGGCTGTTGTCATTGCGGTGGAAAAGCAAAAAACATACAGAACTAAAGCTGACGCTTGATTTAAAATATTCAACTACATTGTATGTTTCCGAAGTATAGCCGCTCGTTTTTTCATAATTCTGATTTTTTCTTTTTGAGCTGCCTGCGCTTTTGCAAGAGCTGCTTTTTGAGCCAAAACCTCGGTCTTACTGCTTGTGATGAAAGCAGAAGGGGCATTTTTAGCCTCTCCATAGGCCCATAGATCATTATTTGTGGTGGTGCCCCAAATGTCACCATTGCGATCTACGCTGATGGCGCTTAGGTGTTTTCCAGACAATTTGACCCAAGTTTTTCCATCCCAAAACCATGGGGCTCGATCACCCAGACCAACCACGATAACGGTGCCATTTGAACCAACGGCAATATCGGTGGCGAGCCCACGGCGCCACACCCATTTTTTCCCTGTCCATTCCCAAATTTTTCTATCTTTGCTGATGCCCCAAGGACGTCCATTTGGTCCAACGGAAAGGCGTTCGATCCCACCGGGAAAACGTTGCCATCCCTTTTTGGTCAATTTGTATGGCGACATATCCCTGCCGGCGACCCACACAGTTCCATCTGCACCAACACCAATGTCTGAGACAAAATTGGCTTTGCTTTTTGCATTCCAGGATTTGCCATCCCAAACAATAGCCTTTCCATCCATGCTTCTTCCCCAAACTTTTCCGTCGGGAGCCAGGGCGATGTGACTGATTTTTGCGTTTGCTACTTTGGTCCAGCTCTTGCCATTCCATTTGTAGGGGAACCTATCTATGCCAGCAACCCACACGGAACCGTTCGCACTCGCAGAGATGTCATAGGCTTTGCCACTCATTTTTTTCCAGTTTGCCCCATCCGTCAACAAGCCAGACAACTGCCTCATACGGGCCTTGTCAGCAATGCCTCGTAATTGCTCTTGTTTGGACAAATCAACGTTACGTAATGTTTCACGATCACGCCGACGTTCAAGGTTGTTCTTATTAATCAGGCTGGTCAAGGTGACTTTGGCATCCTCTGGATTGCTACCAATTTCCCCATTTGCTTTGATGGCCACTTGCAATAATGTATCTGCCTTAGAACGACGTTTGAGATAAAGAGCCGTTACTTGGTCCATCAATTCATGAGGAATGATTTTCAGCTTGTTGCCAATTTTAAGAACCTCTTGTGTCGCAAGCCCCAAGGCCAAAACTTCAAATTGCTGAGCGTTAAAAGCCATGTCCGTGAGTGAAAAGCTCATGCGATTTTTAAAGGCCTTACCGTCATAAGCATAGTTCAAATTCAACACGACAGGTTTGCCCGCGACACCTTCTTTAAGGCTGCCCTGAAGAGTGCTATCTTTCAAAGAAAATAGGCTTGGGTTTTTCAATGAGTGTCTAACGTCAGCGCCTATGGAACAAACTAGCGGTATTGCGTAAGAGAGTGTTTCTGGTTCATCGTAATGACCCGTAGGGGAATGAAGATGAAACAGAAATCGCAAACAAGACAGACTGGTGGTGCTAAAGCCATCAAGGATATCCGCAGGGCAACACGCAAACAATATTCTGCGGAGGAGAAGATTCGCATTGTGCTAGATGGCTTGCGTGGTGAAGAAAGCATAGCCGAGCTTTGCCGCCTCGAAGGGATCGCCCAGAGCGTTTATTACAAATGGTCAAAGGAATTTCTTGAGGCTGGCAAGAAACGGCTTTCGGGTGACACGTCTCGTTCTGCTTCGACGACTGAGGTCAAAGGCCTTCGCCGTGAAGCGCGTGAATTAAAAGAAGTTGTCGCCGAGCAGACATTGGAACTGCGCCTTCTGAAAAAAAGCATGATCGGGGATGGGGAGGATATCGAATGAGATATCCCGCATCTGAAAAACTTGAGATCATTCGCATTGTTGAGCAATCTCACTTGCCCGTTAAGCAGACGCTGGACAAATTGGGCATTCCACGCACCACGTTTTATCGCTGGTACGACTGTTATCAGATTGGCGGTTCAATGGCTTTAGAAGATCAATCGCCTCGACCGTCACGGGTCTGGAATCGTATTCCCGATGATATTCGACAGCGTATTATTGACCTCGCTTTGGATGTTCCTGAACTTAGCCCAAGGGAACTGGCAGTGCGCTTCACAGACACAGAAAAGTACTTTGTCTCAGAGGCTTCCGTCTATCGCCTACTTAAATCCCATGACCTGATCACCAGCCCTGCGTTTATCGTCATCAAGGCCGCCGATGAGTTTAGAGATAAGACCACGGCCATTAATCAACTGTGGCAAACCGACTTTACCTACCTGAAGGTCATCGGTTGGGGCTGGATGTATTTATCAACAATCCTTGATGATTACTCGCGCTATATCATTGCCTGGAAACTTTGCACAACTATGAAAACGAGTGACGTCACGGATACGTTAGACCTTGCCTTGCAAGCATCAGGATGTGATCAAGCCAAGGTCGCTCACAAACCTCGACTGTTATCAGACAACGGTTCCAGTTATGTATCTGCCGAACTAGCTGAATGGTTGGGTGACAAGAAAATGGGCCATGTTAGGGGAGCCCCATATCATCCACAAACTCAGGGAAAGATCGAGCGATGGCACCAGACTTTAAAGAACCGTATCTTGCTCGAAAACTATTTCTTTCCAGCAGACCTAGAAGCACAGATCGAGGCGTTTGTTGATCATTACAATCACCAACGATATCACGAAAGCATCAACAACCTCACCCCCGCAGACGTCTACTTCGGGCGAGGTGAGGCTATTTTAAAACAAAGGGAAAGGATTAAACGGAAAACAATGAAGGCCCGGCGCTTGCAATACCGCAAACATGCCGCTTAATATTAACAAACATGATGAGCCAGTGCCTCTCTTAAATCAGGCCGTTGAGTGTTCCAATTTATATGACGACGGACAATCATTGAACACGAACTAAATGATAGTGAAGCTGTACGCCTCTATGGAAAAGATTGGCTTTATGATGAAAGCCTCTAAAAATATATTTACAAAAGACACTAACCTATGAGTGAACTTACAGGACAGGAACAAGACCTTCTCAATCATTATAGGGAAACCATAATGTCTATGTCCTACGGGCCTCTTTCCGACGGTGAGTTGGCTGAACAGATATATAGACGCAATAATGCAGAAGCATGTGCGGCTATTGAGGGGTTGAATGGAAACCCCATGAATAGTGCCTTATTCAACCTATTCGAAGAATTACGAGCACCTGAAAATATTTATCGCATCATCCTGACTGAATATATAGACCAACAATTGAGTGCTCAATAATAGTAGCAAAAAACCACCATGGTGGTTTGGAGTGAGGGGAAGCCTTTTCCCCAACAATTTTGACTTATCAGTTTACAAAATCGCGTTTTTATTCACACAGAGTGCAATTGCATTGACAATATGTGTTTAATGCAATTAGACTGCTCTCTGAAGCGAACATATTTGTGAAATATGATTGCTACAGAGAACAAACACGCGAGAAAGCAAGATTATGAAGCAAACAAGAACATATTCGCACTACAGCACAGAGGCTGCCAAATTATTCGGCAAGCTCATTAAATTGCATCGGCAGGAGCGAAAACTCCCCGCGCAAGATTTGGCAAAGCGTGCTGGCATTTCACGCGGCACCCTTGGGCGCATTGAAAATGGCGACCTCAAATGCGAAATCGGCCTCGTTTTTGAAGTTGCAACGATTGTTGGCGTGAAATTGTTTGATGCGGATAAATCGTCCCTCACCATGCACATCAACAAAACCGATGACAGGCTGGCTCTGCTCCCGAAAAGCACACACAAGCCCAAGCGGAGTGTAAAAGATGACTTCTAATAATGGCGCATACACAGAAGCTTTCGTTTGGATTTGGTTACCAAACGAAACAGAGCCAGTTGTTGCAGGGCGATTGCATGCCGATGGAGATACGCTGCTGTTCAACTACGGTGCAAGCTATCTGGCGCGTGATAATGCAATTTCAATTTATGAACCCGAGTTGCCATTACAGCAGGGCGAATTACCCCTGCTGGCTGGCCTGTCCATGCCTAATTGCATTCGAGACGCTGCGCCCGACGCATGGGGGCGGCGCGTTATCATTAATAAAAAGCTGGGGCTTAAGGGGGAGCAAGCGGATGCAGCTCAACTTGATGAGCTGACCTACTTACTTGAATCTGGTTCCGACCGCATCGGCGCATTGGACTTTCAACACTCTGCGACTGATTACAAACCGCGTAACCCTATTAGCGCAACGCTTAGCGAGTTGCTTGAATCGGCAGAGCGCGTTGAGAAAGGCGTTCCCTTAACGCCAGAGCTTGACCAAGCCCTTCATCACGGGAGTGCTATTGGCGGGGCACGGCCAAAGGTTCTTATCGAAGATAACGATAAAAAATATATCGCAAAATTCTCATCAAGTTCGGATTTACACAGCGTGGTAAAAGCCGAATTCATTGCTATGCGCTTGGCCGAGATCGTTGGTCTTGACGTTGCGCCTGTTGCCCTCAAAAAAGCGGCGAATAAAGACGTGCTTCTGATTGAGCGGTTCGACCGCGTGCAATCCCCAAAGGGATGGCTTCGTAAAAGCATGGTTTCCGCCCTCACCCTCTTTGAACTCGATGAGATGATGGCGCGCTATGCCAGCTATGAAATTTTAGCGGAAACTGTGCGCCACAAATTCCACAACGCGCCTGAAACGCTTAAAGAGCTTTTTAGCCGCATGACGTTCAACATCCTCACGGGCAATACCGATGATCACGCACGAAATCATGCCGCCTTTTGGGATGGTGAAATGCTAACGCTAACCAAAGCCTATGATATTTGTCCGCAAGGTCGGGGGGGAAATGAGGCCTCTCAAGCCATGCTAATTTCAGGTGAAAATCGGATGAGCCAAATCTCTGGTTGCCTTGATGCGGCGCATATTTTCCAGCTTTCAAACGAAGATGCTATCTCCATTGTTAAAAAGCAGTTGATAGGCATTGGCGAGAACTGGCGCTTGATGTGCGAGACCGCTGAGGTAACCGAGACTGATAGAAACCTGTTTTGGGGACGACAATTCCTCAACCCGTTTGCCTTCGAGGGTTTAGAGGATCAAGTTCTTGAACTTCAAGAACTTGCAGACCAGATCAGAGCGGAGTATCGGTTCTAACGAATTTTTAAAGATCACGACTTTATTAACCTCCCCTGAAATCAGAGGAGTTCACGCTCATACGCACTAGAGCGTGACTCTAGCGAAAAACCATTTTAAGCTTCACTCATAAGTAATTCTCCAGTCTCTTTTCGGGAATTGCAAAGGGGGGGGATATGGAAACTCTATGGACTATTGTTGGTTTGGTTGTGATTGCTTTTTTGGCCAAATCGTTCGCTTCAAATTGGATGAGAAGATTTCGGGCTGCACGGGACAAGGCGTATAATAAAACCATTCAACAAAATGTCGCCCGTGACATTGCCAACGGAATGAAGCCCGTTGGAGAGTCGTGGGGTGGCTCAAGCCACGGCGCGGCATACTTCCTCAGCACGCAGCAGCTATTAGATAAAAATCTCGCTATCGAGCAAGGTGATGTGAGGGATGTTGGGCGAATTTATCTTGGTGGTCATGCAACGGGAAGGCCTAATATGCCAAGCCAAGTCGCCGAAATATGTGCGCCAAAAGAAGGGCATATTATTACAGTTGCGCCAACACGTTCGGGCAAGGGAACGTGTCATGTGGTTCCCAACCTACTGACCTATGTAGGCTCGGCTATCGTCAATGATATTAAGGGCGAAAACGCCGACATTACCACGCGGTTCCGCAAGTCTACGGGGCAAAAAGTTTTCCGTTTTGCGCCATTCGAAAAAGACAGTGCGAACTGGAATCCGCTGGATTTCATCAGCGACGGTGGTAACAAAGGGTCGGACGCTAGCATTATGGCGGATATGCTCATCATGGATTATGGGGGTGAAGAAGCATTCTGGACAGTCGAGGCAAAGAATTTGTTAAGCGGCGTGATCATGTATGTGATGACGAATGGCAAACCAGAAGAGCGCACGATGGAAAACATCCGCGCGCACCTCATGCTGCCTCCTGTTAATTTTGATAAAATGCTGGATAACATGTCGAAGTCGGACAGTAAATTTGTGCGCCATGCAGCAATCGGCTTTAGGAAAGCGCCCGACAAGGTGCAAGATAGTGTTATATCCACAATCAACAGCAATATGAAAATTTGGGAATGCGATGAGATTGAAGCGGTAACAGGAACATCAGACTTTAAATTTGAAGACCTGAAGAACGAACGCATTACCATTTATTTTTGCATCCCGCCCGAATTGATTGATGTGTGTGCCCCTTTGATGCGGTTGTTCTTTGGGCAAGCAATCAAAGCCATGACGCGGAACGATGCCCAAGCAGAATGGCCTGTTACGTTCTTTTTAGACGAATTTGTGCAGCTTGGGCGAATGGAACCCATTCAGAACGGCCTGTCTTATCTGGCTGGATACGGGGTACGGCTGTGGCTCTTCGCTCAAGATTTAGGTCAAATAGAGGGGATATATGGTCGCGATAAGTCGAGGAGCATCTTAGCCAATTGTGGGTGTCGTGTTTTCCTTGGAACAAATGACCCTGAGACTTCAAAGTACGTATCCGATATGTGCGGAACAATGACGGTTCCGACTCAAAGCTCTAGCAAGAATCAGCCAAACAGGATCGCGGCGAATGCGGGTAGTGAAAGCGAAAGCATTAGCCTTACTGGTCGTCCTTTGATGTTACCTGAGGAAGTTGAGCAACTTGCTGCGGAGGGACAACAATTGGTTTTCATCCAAGGGGAAAACCCAACCCTTGGGGATTTGATAAAGTACTACGAATATCCAGACATCTACCCACCAGAGGACTATGACAAATGGAAAGGGGCACCAGAAAATTATCTGTAATTACGCCGATATTTTTTCAACACGATGGATTTCTAACCACTTCTCGAATTTTTCCATGTCGATGAAAACGCGGCCACCAATACGGATAAGGCAAATGCCAAATCCGTTTTTATCGGTGTTGGCTATCCACCAACGGACTGTGGTTTCAGCGAAAGCGGGGTTACGCTCCGCTAACTGACTTACGGTTACTATATTTTCTGCACTCATGACAATCATTCCTATAAATTGTATAACTATAATTTAGATTATTGGAATGGTTGCATCTGTTTTCAAGGGCTAGCTATAAAAAAACGCCCATTTTCTGCGGTTTTTATACTAAATAAGTATAATTAAGCTAATCATCGCCCTCAACATCATCAGAAAATATCTTCCTATTCATCCGTTCAACAACGCTGGCGGTGTGTTGATCGCTCAAATGCGCGTAGCGTTTGACCATCTGCAAGGTCTTATGCCCCAGCACCTCGGCAATCTCGGCCAGTGTCGCGCCATTCATGGCAAGATATGACGCTGCGGTGTGGCGCAGGTCGTGAAAGCGGAAGTCTTCAATCTCTGCTTCTATCAAAGCCTTCTTCCAGTGTTTAGTGATTTCTACTGGCTTCTTCCCATCGGCACGGGGGAAGAGAAAATCTGTTTTAGAAGGATTTTCCATTCGATATAGTTTTTGAATTATCTCAAGAGCTAAGTGGGTAAGGGGGATTGCTCGTTTTTCATTGTTCTTGGTTTTTACAAGTCTGGCTAAACCGCGCTCAAGGTCAACGTCGCGCCAACGAAGGTTCAATATTTCGCCCCGACGGGCTCCTGTTGATATAGCAATGATAACGATGGGGTATAGATAAGCGCATTGGCTTTCCTGACAAACTTGAAGCAGCTTTTCCCGTTCGTCCTCATCCAAAAATCTATCTCGTCCTTGTGGAAGAGATGGCTTTTTAACTTTAATCACAGGGTTTGAATCCAGCCATTCCCATTCGTTCACTGCTATTGTGTAGGCATGGGAGAGGGCTGCCATATAGCGAATGACCGTTGCGGGGCTCTTCTTTTTGGATTTTTTCCACCAAACTGGTGTTGCTTGTGGTTTGCTTGAAGCAATCTATCTCGGTACTCAGCAAGAACCGACGGGGTAATATTACGGAGTTTCCTATCCCCTAATTCCGCTCTCCACCAAGCAAGACACGTTTCGACCATTTTGTGATTTGTATTCCGTTTGGAAATTTCGACTTTTAGATAACGGTCAATAAGTTCAGCCAATGTTTTGTGTGCCGCTCCGACACTACCGAAATCATTTTCCCTATGGAGCTCGACCTCCCGTTGCTGTCCCCATTTCTTTGCATCGGTTTTTCTAGAGAAGGTTCTAGATTCCAGAGGCCTCCCCTTTACCCTTACTCTAACCCTGTAAACTGTTGTCCCGTCTTTACCTATACTTTCATTTATCGTCGCCATTTGCTTGGATGTTTCTGTATTTATTAATGTTTGTTTACTTTATTTTGTCCAAATTTTGTCCACTAACCAATAATAACACACAATACTGAGCATTTTTATTAATAACGCACATAAATAAGCACTTGTTTTTACTTAGGTTAGTTGTAATGCCGATAATGGCTATAGTGGGAATAAAATTGGTAATGAGGAGGTCGGCGGTTCAATCCCGCCCACGAGCACCAGCGTTTCCGAGGTTTTGGAAACTTGAATTGTCCAAATTTTGTCCACTTCCCAGTAAGATTTCATCGCCCTGTCCATTTTCATCCTCAGCAACATGAATAACATAATTCAGCATAACCATCCCTTGGGACACTCTTGGGACAGTAATTTGCCCCTCTGCCCTTTTTTAAGTGTGCCTATTTTGTGCCTATGCGTAATTTCTCACTTTACCCAAAACAACAAAAACCCGCCAACTCATTGAGTTAGCGGGTAATTATTTGGTTGCGGGAGTAGGATTTGAACCTACGACCTTCAGGTTATGAGCCTGACGAGCTACCGGACTGCTCCATCCC
>Ga0316204_10007406_pt1 | contig 16063 bp, 11 predicted proteins | sample 6monrhotite_MG_2_FD_205661 | JGI IMG/M metagenome (GOLD analysis project Ga0316204, IMG submission 205661) | Microbial mat bacterial communities from mineral coupon in-situ incubated in ocean water Damariscotta River, Maine, United States -... | ecosystem: Environmental > Aquatic > Marine >... | reverse complement strand
ATGGTGGATTTATGGCAGCTCAACGATTAGATAAGATAGAACTAGCAGAAGAAATGTTAAATGCCTATCAAAAATTAGCTTCAAACCCGAAGGCCCGTTTAGCTGAAATAAAATACACAAGAATGGGTGATAAAGCTAAAGCTAAAGCATATTCTATTCCCAATAATTCATTTCAAGATCAAAACTCTTTATCTCCTCCATACTTTAAAGCACCTAAAGCCTTAAACTTTAATGGTATTGATACTATCCAAAACTATGGTATGGTTAATTTAAATCAAACAGAGAATAATCAAATATACATCATTTCAAATAATCAAATGCATGTTTTTGATAATGTCTTGCAATCGCCTACTGAGCTTGATTTTTATCATATCAGATTAAATGAGGGAGACCATCAACTGGCTTGGGGTGATATTAACAATGATAATATGATCGATGTTTATATAACTGGTGAAGTTGATCAGTTATATCTCCAATCAAAAAATGGCATGCAAGAAGTTAACATGCAAGAATTTGGTTTAAACGCCCTTAGTTCGTCTGCGGTCCGTATGACAGATGCTGACCATGATGGAGATTTAGATTTGTTGTTGTTATCTAAATCAGGTCAATTTGAATTATGGAATAATAATTTAAATAATACATTCTCTGCTTTATCAAAAAAAATAGCATTGCCTCCATTGACTGGATATCGACAGATTTTTGTTCAGGATGTTGATAGTGATAGAGATGCAGATGTCATATTAATTTCAGATAAAAATTTCACAATTTTACTTAATGATAGAATGTGGGATTATGAGGTTGTTTACTCAATTGACTATCAATCGCAGATTAAATCGGTTTCTTTTTCAGATAATGATACAAATGGAATGCCTGAATTAAATCTTTTATTTGCAGATAAGAAAATATTAGCTTTCGAATATGATAGTCTTTTGAAATATTATAAAAATACAAATCAAATTGATGCAATAAATGCTGATTATATTTTACAAGCCGATGTCAATGGTAATGGATTAAATGAATATTTATCAGCAATGCCAGAAGGGATCAAAATACTTGATTCAAATGGAAAGCTTGTTGAGCAAATACTCATCAGTAATATAAAATCTTTTAAATTATTAAATACGGTTATTGGCCCAGAAATTTTAGCCCTTCAGAACAATCAATTAATATATGCAGCAGGCAGTAAAAACCGCGATCCATTTTTACTGTTAAATGTTTCAGGAAAAGAGGATGGTGCAAATTCAGTGCGTTCTAATTTCTCGGGTATAGGGACCTCTTTCATATTGCGCAATCAAAAATTTTATTCAATTGGTGATAGCTTTCAAAACATGACAGGCAAAGATCAAGATTATCAAGGTGTGATTTTAGCCGCTGGAAGTAAAAGTACTGTTGATTATGTTGAAATGGAGTGGTCAGATGGTGTCTACCAGACTGAACTTGGATTAGCTTCTCAAAAGTACCACCTGATCCCAGAAACTCAACGTCAACTATCTAGTTGTCCTGTGATCTTTGCTTGGAATAATGGACAATATGAATTCATTAGTGATGTATTGGGTGTGGGGGGTATTGGATTTGCAATTGGGAGACATGAATACGGTATTCCAAGACCTTGGGAAAATTACTTATTAACAGCATCACAATTAGAAGCTGACAGTGGATTATTTAAAATTCAATTTACTGAACCAATGGAAGAATCAGCTTATTTGGATACTATGCAAATTCAAGCAATAGATGTCCCAAATCATTTGTCGGTCACATTGGATGAAAGGATGCAAATTTCTGAACCTGTTGTCACGGGCAAACCTGTCTATTATCAATCAGTCATAAATCCTGTTAAAGTAATTGATAGTGCGGGAACAAATGTAACAGATGAAATATTGGCAACAGATAAAATAGCCATAGATATTATTAATCAAGATAAAAGGTTTTTAGGGCTGGTTGATGAACAAAAAATAACCCTAGAATTTGTTGAAGAACTACATGGAGACTACCATTTAGTCATGAATGGTTGGGTCGAATATGGCTATTCTCAAACTATGTTTGCAGCTTGGCAAGCAGGAATACAGGCACAAGCCCCTTCCATAGAGTATAAGATAGATGGAAAGTGGAAAGTGTTATTAAAAGAGTTTGGTTATCCAGCAGGCATGCCTCGTGCTGCATCAGTTCCGATTTCTATTCCAGAGAAAACCCGTTTTTTAAGAATAAGAACTAACATGGAAATCTATTTTGATCAATTGGGATTGATTCAATCTGAAGTTGCTGAAGTAATAAAGTATCCATTAAAATTAAAGGGGGCTCAATTAAAACAATTGGGCTTTCCCAAACGTCAAGATAATCAACAAAGAGTTCCAAGCTATGACTTTTCTAACATTCAGCCTTTCTGGGATACACGATATATGGAAGGAGCTTATTCACAGTTAGGAGATGTCACACCCTTGATAGAAAATCAAGACAATGCTTTAGCTATAATTGGTGCAGGTGAGAGTATAGAATTATCATTTATTGATGATTTGCCCGAAACTAAGCCAGGTTATAAACGCTATTATTTAATGACTTTCATCGGCTGGGCAAAGGATATGGATATACTTACCTTCGGTGGTGAAACATTAAATCCCATACCAAAAAATGGAGCCGTAACAAAAAAAGCGACATTGTTAAATCGAAAATACAATACAAGGTTTAAAGCTGGAAAATAATTCATGAGTAGAAACATAAGAAAGAGCAATCTTAAGGTGGCTGTTGGTCCTAAATTAAAAATACTTTTAAACATTGTTTTCTTGATGTTTGCCTTACTAGTCATTAACTCTGTCTATTTATCCCTTGTTACATTTGTAGAATGGTTAACAGAAAAAAGCCTGCAAGATCAAACCTATTTGTTTATGTTTTTAGCACATTTGGTTTTAGGATTAATTATTATTATTCCTTTTGTTTTCTATGGGTTTATTCATATGGGGAATACAAAACATAGACGAAATAAGAGAGCTATAAAAGCGGGATATGCTTTATTTTTTAATTCACTAATTTTATTAGTATCAGGTTTGTTGTTAACCAGAGGTATTCCTTATCTTGAAATTAAAAATATACAATCTAGACAATTAATCTATTGGGTGCATGTTGTTTTACCTCTTATTTCAATCTGGCTGTTTATCATGCATAGATTAGCAGGCAAGAGATTATCTTGGTTACCAAGCAAAATTACTATACTATCTATTTTTATATTTATTGCTGCTATGGTATGGATCCAAAGAGGTACATTTTCTCCTAAAGTATTGATTCATGATGAAATGAATCCATTGTTTGAGCCTTCTTTAGCCCATACCAGTACAAATAAATATCTTGCAATAGAAGATTTAGATAACAATGAATATTGTCAAAAATGTCATGCCGATGTTCATGAAGGTTGGATGAATAGTGTGCACAAAGTTTCAAGTTTTAATAATCAATCATATGCTTTTGCTGTAAACAACACTAGAAAATTCTTGGATGAAAGAGATGGCAATCATAATGAGGCTCGTTTTTGTGCAGCTTGTCATGACCCTGTCATTATGTTTAGTGGAGAATTTGATAAGGACATTAATTTCACTGATACAGAAATTGGTTCTGCAGGGATAACATGTACAAGTTGCCATGCAATCTCTGAGATTAATTCAGTTAAAGGTAATGGAGCTTATACATTAACCATTCCAGAACAATACCCATTCACTAAATCAGAGTTACCCTTTTTAAAATGGGTGAATCAAACATTGGTTAAAGCAAAACCAGATTTTCACAAAATTTCCTATTTAAAACCATTACACAAAAATGCTGAATTTTGTAGTGTATGTCATAAAGTATCTATTCCTAAATCATTTAATAATTATAAATGGTTACGTGGTCAAAATCATTACGATTCATTTTTCTTATCAGGTGTTTCTGGTCATGCTGTGGCAAGTTTTTATTATCCGCCAAAAGCAAAAGAAAAATGTGCAGACTGTCATATGCCTATGCAAGACTCAAATGATTTTGGTTCAATTACAGAATCCTTAACCGGTAAGTCACAAGTTCATAGTCACTACTTTGAATCGGCAAATTCCGGGATTCGGTATTTAAATAAGTTAAAGCCTGATCCTGTCAATGCTATGCTAAAAGGGGCATTAAGCATTGATATATTCGGCATCAAAGAGCAGGCAGATATTACATCAAATATTATTGCTCCATTGAACGAAGATAAAATTGATTTAGTTGCTGGACAAAATTACTTAATAGAATCTGTTATCAGAACCATAAAATTAGGCCATGCTTTTACCCAAGGCACCGGGGATTCAAATCAAATCTGGGTTGAGCTCAATGCTTATCATGATGGAAAGTTAATAGCCATGAGTGGTGGAATTGATGAGTCAGGAGTGGTCGATGAGTGGTCCTATTTTGTTAATGCCTATGTTCTAGATAATCAAGGTAACCGCATTGACAGGAGGAATGTAGAGGATGTTTTTACCACGCTTTATAATCACAGTATTCCACCAGGTGCCGGCGCTGTTGTACATTATGCTTTAAATATTCCTGATGAAATAACTGGAGAAATAACCATTGAAGCCAAAGTATTGTATCGAAAATTTGATACAACATACTACCGTTTATTTAGTGAAGATGCTGGTAAGTTTAATGATTTGCCAATTGTCACTTTGGCCAGTGATAAGAAAATAATCAATATTACTAATGATACAAATCACAGTAATAATATAGCTGATAATTTAGATGATTGGAAACGCTGGAATGATTATGGTATTGGATTATTACGATCAAGAGCCTTTAAACAAGCAGAACAGGCCTTTGCAAAGGTTGCTGAATTTGGGAGGGCAGAAGGGTGGATTAATTTAACCAGAACCTATTTGCAACAGGGGCGTCTTGAGGATGCACAATTTGCATTAAACAAAGCCGCTAAGATTCCTAGTTTTAGATATACTTGGCAATTAGCCTATTTTGCAGGAATTATTGATCTGCAAAATGGATTCATCAATAAAGCCATTAACAATTTTGAACGGGTTTATAAAAGTGAGTTTATCAATGCGCAAAATGCAAATTTTGATTTTTCAAAAGATTATAAATTTGTCACAATGTACGCACAAACCATTTTCCAAAGAAGTAAGATGTTGAGTGGTGCTGATCAGAAGAAATTACAACAAAAATCTAAAGAATTATTTGATAAAGTTCTTAAACTTAACCCAGAATGGGCTGATGCTCATTTTGGATTATTTCAACTCTATTCAGCCATGGGTAGCGATGAAGAACAATTAAAAGCCAATCATCATAAAACCTTGCATGCAAAATATAAAGCTGATGACAGTGCTCATGATACTGTCATAGCAAAAGCTAGAGCTAAAAGTGCAGCAGCTGATCATGCGGCAAATCTAATTGCTATATATGAATTAAATAAATTAGAAGGCTATCAAACGGTGAATCAATTTATTAAACAATATAACATTGAAAAAGAGTAAAGAAACATGTCAAAATTATCAAAAAACTCACATGGCAATGATCAGATAATTGCAGATTTTTTTAAGAAATCATTGAAAATAATAATTGGTGTTGTTTTATTCTTATCCGCTTTATATTTTTATATCAATAGAAGTAAACAAGAAGTTCAAGTAATAGAGCAATCTTATCAATCTCCAACCATTCTAAAACAAGAAACAAAGCCTCCTGTCACACATTTTAGTGAGCAAGCTGAAATCAGAGGCATTGATTTTATTCATAACAATGGAGCAACAGGTGATCGGATGTTGCCTGAAACCATGGGTTCAGGTGTGGCATTTTTTGATTATGATAATGATGGTGACCAAGATGTACTATTTGCAAATGGAACTCAATGGCCTTGGGATAAAGAAGATTCAAATCAAACGACTCAACAAATATATGAGAATAATGGCAAGGGATATTTTAAAAATGTCACAAGTGAATTGGGTCTGAATGAGGAGTTCTATGGAACGGGTATTGCTATTGGTGATGTAGATAAAGATGGTTTTGATGATGTCTTTATAGCAGCCATTGGCAATAATCGTTTATATATGAATCAATCGGGTAAGAAATTTCAAGAAAGTAAGACTGTATTAGATTGTACTAAAGATGGTTGGAGTACTAGTAGTGGTTTTTTTGATTATGATAATGATGGTGATTTAGATTTAATGGTCTTAAATTACGTACAGTGGTCAAGGGAATTAGATTTAGCTGCAGATTATAAGCTTGATGGTATAGGTCGAGCATATGGTCCTCCTAATAATTTCCCAGGTAGTTATAATTGTTTATTTGAAAACCAAGATGGTCAATTGGTAGATGTCACTCATCAAGCAGGGTTAGTGGTATCAGACAAAGGAACCAATGAGTTACAAGGAAAGTCTTTGGCATTAGTCTTTTTAGATGTTAATTCAGATGGTTGGCAAGATGTTATGGTGGCTAATGATACTACCAAAAATTTTGTATTTATCAATCAGAGAAATAAAACATTTAAAGAAAAAGGCACAGATTTTGGTCTGGCATATGATGCCAGTGGCAAAGCAACAGGGGCAATGGGTTTAGATACCGCACACTATAAAAACAATGATGATACTGCTATCACTGTTGGTAATTTTGCTAATGAAATGACATCATTTTATGTGAGTCGATCGCAGAATAATTTTTTTACAGATGAATCAGTTATCACTGGAATTGGCCCGCAAAGTCGCCTAGCATTAAGTTTTGGTTTATTCTTTTTCGACTACGATTTAGATGGGCGTTTAGATTTTTTTCAAACAAACGGACATGTTGAAAATGACATAAATAATGTTCAATCAGCTCAACACTATGCGCAAAAAAGTCAATTATTTTGGAATTGTGGTATTGATTGTGAAAGAACTTATGTTCCTGTAGATAATGCCGGTGATATCAATCAATTAGATTTAGTTGGGCGGGCTGCTGCTTATGCGGATATTGATAATGATGGCGATTTAGATGTCGTTGTTACTCAAGTGGCAAGAAAGCCTAAGTTGTTTATAAATGAATCAAAGACAGGCAATTGGATAGGCATTAGGCTTGCTGGGAATAATAGTCTTTATAATGCAAAGATTAAAGTCTATACAACTAGTGGTGTTCAAACAATAAGTTACTCACCAACAAAAAGCTATTTGTCACAAATTCAAAAGGGTAAAATAATTGGTTTAGGTAATGACAAGGTTACTAAGATTGTGGTAAGTTATCATAATGGGGAAAAATCATTTGACCAGGTAAAACTGAACAGTTGGCATACAATATCTATTGAATAACACATACATTTTAAAATATATATTTTATAGCATAATTATTGCTGGGGCTTATTATAGCTTTAGCATGGTCGTTAAACCCATAATCTTACCACCCTCGTTTGCAGCACCTATTTGGCCATCAGCAGGTATTGGCGTTGGCGTCTTAATACTATGGGGTTATCGTTATATTCCAGCAATATTGTTAGGCGAGTTGATAGTTAGCTTTGATTTATATAAATCCGAAGATTTCGCTGGAGATTCAAATTTATATTTTGTTTACGCAGGCTTACTTTTAGCAACGATATTACGCAGTGCATTAGGTGCATATTTAGTAAACAACTACTTGGGTAAATCAAATAATTTTTTAACTTTCCAAGCCACTTCACGTTTATTAATTTTTGCAGGTTTAATACCCACATTCATTTCATCATTTTTATCTGTCATTACTCTTTCAATCAATGGCTTAATAGTTGAAAACTCAGAATTCACCAATTTTTTAACATGGTGGTTTGGAGACAGTATAGGTGTTTTTATTGTAGTGCCTTTTATGTTTTTGTTATTCAAAAAACCCAGAAATCTATGGAATATAAGGTTATTTAAAACAGCCATACCAGTGGTCTTAAGTTTTTCATTGTTATTGTTAGTGGCTTATAACTTAAAGCTTGGTGAACAGAAAAGATTAGTCACAATTATTGATAATAAAATTGAATTGTTGAATCACGAAATTTTAGCTATATTCACAAAAAATAACCCTGTTCAAGAATGGTTGCCAAGTGATCAAACAGTTGAAAAAATAAATAATATATTCATAACGAATACTAATGATTTAACAATGATAAAACATTTAGAAGATATTCATTATATTGTTTATTCTGTAGAAAAAGATGTACCAGTTAAAATTTTTGAGTCTAGCAATCAATCTGAAAAATCTAAAGATTGGAGTGGATCTAAAATATTTAAATTCGCTAACCACGAATGGAAAATTGAGGCCTACGTTACGAAGCAATTTTATTATAACAATGCATCTTGGATGATTTGGTGGTTTCTATCAATCGGTTTTTTATGTATTTCATTACTGGGAGCTGGATTGTTCGTTATGACTGGTAATAATATTATTGTAAGAGAAAAAGTTGCAAAAAGAACCAAAGAAATTAATACTTTAAATGAAATTTTAAAGACCAGTGAAGCACGCTACAAACAATTAGTTGAAATACAACCTGTGATTTTTTGGAAACATAAGGTTGGAGAAAAAAATTTAGAATTTCTCAGTAGTGACGCAGTGAAAATACTAGGTCACCCCATGAGAAAACTTGTTAATGTGAGTGTTTTATTAAATGAAATCATTCATCCAGATGATAGGAAAAAGACCGTAAAAGAGTATTATAATGGTATTAAATCAAATAATAGATTTGAATTTAAATACAGGGCTATTACTAGAAATGGTGAGCAGATCTGGTTTAAAGACTTTGTATCTCCTACAAAAGTTAACGGTAAAATTGAGTTACTTGGATTGAAAATAGATATCACTAAAGATCAAGAAAAAGAACAAAAAATAGCCCAGTTAGCATTCTATGACTCTATGACAAAATTGCCAAATAGAATAAAGTTTACTGATTGTTTGAGAAAAGCCCTGCACCAATCTCAATTAAATGATTCTTTTGGAGCAATATTGTATTTAGATTTAGATAGATTTAAAGTACTCAATGATTCGTTGGGGCATAAATATGGTAATAAATTATTAGTAAAAATTTCAAAAAGAATAAAGACTATATTAAAAAAGGAAGATGTATTATCAAGATTTGGTGGAGATGAGTTTGTTATTTTACTAAGCAAGCAAAGAAGAACATTGGAAAGCATTCAACATGATGTCAAAAATGTTGTAGAAAATATACAAAATATTATTAGTAAGCCTTTTCGTATAGCTGGAAACAACTTTAATGCGACATTTAGTATGGGTATTAGTTTGTTTCCGTATAATTCTGATAGTGTTGAAGAAACTATTCAGCAAGCTGATATTGCAATGTATCATTCAAAGTCTAATGGGAAAAATACAGTTAACTTTTTTCAAGAAAGTATGCAGGAACAAGCTAATAAAAGACTCATTATCGAAAAATCTTTAAAAATAGCTTTAATAAGGCATGAATTTGAAATGTATTATCAGCCAATTTTTAATGAAGATAAAAAGATACTCAAGTTTGAGTCACTAATAAGGTGGAACCACCCGACTGAAGGTTTGTTAACGCCTGATTCATTTATACATATAGCTGAAGAAACTGGATTTATTATAGAATTAAGTGAATGGATAATAGACAATGTTTTTGAAAGAATTAATACATGGAATAAACAAGGTTATCCACTAATGCCTGTATCCATTAATATTAGTCTCTATCAATTTAAAAACTCTGATATATTTAATGTTTTAGAAACCATAAGTAACCGTTATGAAATTAATAAAAATTATATTACTTTAGAACTCACAGAGACCATTGGTATTGATGATTTTGATGATGCGCTTTCTAAGTTATTAAAATTAAAAAATATGGGTTTTAAATTGGCTATTGATGATTTTGGTACAGGTTACTCATCTTTGCATTATTTAGCTCAAATGCCGATTGATATACTTAAATTAGATAAAATATTTGTCGCTAAAATAGGTATGGGAAGGAGCTCAGACGCCCTCATTGAAGCTATTATACTGTTGGCTAGACAGCTTGAATTATCAGTTATTGTAGAGGGAGTGGAGAGCGAATATCAATTTGATTTTCTGAAAAATCTTGGGTGCCATAAGTTTCAAGGGTTTTTAATGAGCGAAGCATTACCTGCCAACGAAATAATTGTATTAATGGATGATTCTTCAAATATTCAAATTTCCTCTTAATTACTCTACCTTTAATAAGTATATTTGAAATTTACATGCAATGTTTGGGCTTGGGTAGTCCAGCATATTTGCATGCAAGTCTGACGGGACCATCCGGGAATAGCTGATATAAAATACGAGAACTTGCCATTTCTTCAGATAAATTAATCCTAATGGCTTTAATTAATAATCTCATGGGTGGAGATGTTTTTGTTTCTATGTAAATCTTTCTTACTAAGTTTATAACTTTCCAGTGGTTGTTATTTAAATGAAAACCATCTTCCTGGGCAAGCCAATTAGCAATTTCTTTATTCCACATATGATAATCCAGTAGGTGTCCGTTATTATCTAATTTGATATTTTCTGGGTTTATTTCCATGTCATTGTACTGTGGTATTGATTGACAAGATTTAACCACTGATTGGAACAAATCGTTTTTACTTCTTCAGTATTATTTTTTATAATAAAATAAACATCGTTGCTTTCAAATAGTGAAATTAAATAACGTGATTGTGCTTGAGTCATATTAATTGTATAAAAAACAATGGCGTCATTTTTTGATACCATATTGATATAGCTTCCTAAATCTTCAATAAAGGCATGATTACACATATGTAAAGTATGATACTTCATAGAATTATTTCAGCTTTACTTATGATGGTTTTAAGTTTGCTCTCATCTATTGTTTCAATATTAAATAAAGGCTTCTTAAATTTTCCTTTAGTTTGGGAAAAATAAAATACTTGATCTATGCCATACAAATCCAAACATCTCCATATTTTATTTGTTTCGATTTGCATAAGTCCATCATTAAAAAAAATAATCGTTAATTCAAGATCGTATGCAATAGCTGACATGATTTTATCAAACTGCCATTGTAATAGTTCGCTATTTACTTTTTGAGATACAAGTGCCACAGCCTTCATACAAATTCAACTCTTTTGTCTGAACTTACAAGGGCTTCCATCCATTGCCCAAGTCCGGCTAAATTAAAATGAGGCATTATTTCTAACTCTCTTGATAAGTAGGATTCAGCTACAGTTGAACAAACCTGTAATGTCATTCGATTGTTGACCAACTTATTCCATGATTGGTCATTGAAAAAAGCTTGTTTGACCGCATAACCATAAAAGAATACATTGACGAAACAGCGTTCTTTTTTAAGAATGGCACTCACAAAATCAATTGCGTGCGCTGATGCCTGTGATTTTTCGTTTATTGGATTAATGATTATTGAATATTTCATAATTATTTCTGCAATTTAACACAAATTTATCTGTCATATAGATAGAATAAGAAAAAAAACATTTGATTACTATGATTAACCTAAAAAACAGAATATTTATATATATATTAATTATTAATTTCTGTATGGGTGACTCAATAGCGAATGACTACAACTTGCCAAATTTAGGTACCCCTTCTGATTCATCTCTATCTCCAATCAAAGAAAAAGAAATCAGAGATGAAATTGTCAATCAAATTTATGAATATGATCTGGTTATGTTAGACCCTATTATTGCCGATTATATGGAACAATTGGGGTTTAGGTTAGCAGCACATTCAGAAAACCCCCAAGCACCATTTGATTTTTTCATAGTCAATGAAAATGTTGTCAATGCTTCAACATATCCAGGTGGCTTGATAATTTTCTTTAGTGGTTTGTTTTTGCGTACAGAAAATGAAAGTGAATTAGCTGGTGTGATGGCTCATGAAATTGCACATGCAACACAAAGACATATGTCAAGATTCTATGCTGATAATAAGAAGAATACTATACCTCTTTTATTGGGTCTCGCAGCAGCTGTTGTAGCAGCTCAGCATAGTAACTCGAGTGATGCCCCTGTAGCTATTGCTGCCACTACACAAGCATTGCATCAACAAGCCATGATTAATTTTACACGGTCTCATGAATACGAAGCTGATAGAGTCGGGATAGATACCTTAAAAAGAGCGGGTTACAATCCATTGGGCATGGCAGGATTTTTTGAAAAATTAATGCGTGAAAACCCCATTGATGAACGCTACCAATTACCTGAATATTTACGAACGCATCCTTTATCAGTTAATAGGGTTACAGAAGCAAAAAATCGAGCAGATATAAAGCCCGGAGACACTTTTACCGAATCTAAACTTTACCCATTCGTAAAGGAAAGAATTCGATATTTTACAAAAAATGTTGAAATGGATAATGTAAGGTACTATCGAAAGTTGTTTGACAAAAATCAAAATCATGAAATAACTGAAGCTCAAAAATATGGCTATGCATTATCGTTATATCATTCACAAGAAAATACAAAAGCATTGAGTATATTGAATACTATCCAAGTCAATAATGAAGCTTCTTTAATGATTGCAGTCCTAAAAGCTAATATATATTCAGAAATAGATTGGGCTAAAGGTTTCGAATTGTTTGAAAAGCTATATCAATATTATCCCAGAAGTCCGATTGTTATCATGCCATATATTCAAATGTTGGCTAAATCAAAAGACTTTAAGTATAGAAAGCAGGCAAGATTATTAGCCAGAAATTTAGTTGAATTGTATCCTAACAAACCCCATTATTACCAACAGCTAGCCATTACCAATCAAAACTTAAATAAAAGTATTGAAGCCAATGAGGCTTTAGCAACAAAAGAACACTTGATTAATAATAATTATAGAGCGGTAAGAATATTGAAAAACATCTTGAAAAGTGAACTTGATTATTATCAGAGAGCACGAATAGAGGCTAAAATTACGACGTATGAAAACCTCATAACAGATAAAGAACGCCAAGCAGAAAGACAAGAAGAAAAAACTGGAAGAAGACAGTATTGATAATTTATCAATTTGTTTAGATTAAGATATCAGACTAAAGCAAATGCAAATTATTAAGAACGAAAATAATAGGGGTGCTCAGTATTGAAGATTTATCAACTAGACGATGACTATGCGTTATCTCGTCGAAAAATATGGCCAAAAGCTTTTAAATTTGCTGTCATTATTGTAGGGATTTTATGGACAGTTTTTATCATTGACAATAGCCTTTTTTCAATCTTCTTTCCTTATACACATTTAAATGATTTTGGTATTTACCCACGAAAAATGGCGGGGTTATCAGGGATATTTACCACACCTTTTTTACATGGAAGCTTATCGCATATCATCAGTAATACTCTTCCTTTGCTATTGGCTATTACCGCTTTGTTTGGTAATTATCCAAAGACAGCTAAAAAAGTCTTTATTTTATCTATTATTTTTACCGGAATTTTGGTTTGGATGTTTGCTCGTTATGCAAATCATATCGGTGCAAGTGGGTTGTTATACTGTTTATTAAGCTATGTATTTTTTAGTGGGTTTATTAGAAAGGATTTACAATCAATTGGTATTTCATTAGCCATTGTTTTTTTGTATGGGTCCTTAATTTTTGGTATTATTCCTGATAAAGAATATATCTCATGGGAATCGCATTTATTTGGTTTTCTTAGTGGTATTTTTTTGGCATGGATATTTCGAAAAAAAGATACACCTATTTACCGTTCGTGGGATGAAGATGAATAAAAATTGAATCAATATAGGGCAACTTTATTGCGTTATTTATATAGAAAATCACTGCTACTAATCTCTATAATCATGTGTTAAAAAGATTTTGACAAAATTAGAGAGAAATATTATCAAATTGATTACTATATTAGGCATAAATGCACTCTTATTAATTTTTTATACACAAAGCAAGAATGTGTGTAAATCCAATCTTGATAGTCAGTTCGAGTAATCATCAGGGAGTTCTTGAAAATTACTAAGAATTCGAAAGGATTTGATTCCTAACAATTGCATGTTTACCTTTGCATTAGGCTAGGAGAGCCAAGCCCTCAAAAAATTTCAGAAATGTCAAATTTTGGAGCTTTTCATGATTAAAAGTGAGAAGAAGAACTAGTCGTTGGAGGTCCTGAAGCATTTTAAGGTATTATACAATAGGTATAAATGCTAGGCGATAATTCAGTTGGCAAGCCTAATTCTTTTTTTTGTTAGGTAACCATTGGCAGAAGGCTAGATTCTGTAGGTTTCTATCTGTTAATAATCTTGCTTAGGTATTTGGCTTTCCTAAAAATGATAATCCAAGGATTTTATGATGAATGAGTTAAAGTGGCTAGGTTTAATGGAAAGGTTGGGTTTTGATTCAAATCTTGAGACCTATTGTAAACTTTTATCTCATTACAATGAAAAGCATCGTCACTATCATAATTCCAGTCACATAGAGGCCACTTTATATTATCTAGAACAATCTAGACATCTAGCAAATGATTATGTCGCATTGGAAACTGCGCTTTGGTATCATGATGCTATCTACAAAGTATTTTCATCTAACAACGAATTAGATAGTGCTAATTGGGCATCTGAGTTTTTGAGAGCTAATAATGCCAAAGATGATTTTATTGAAAGAGTGCATCAATTGATAATGGCAACACTTCATAATGCTATACCTCATGATAATGATGAAAGTCTTATTGTAGATATCGATTTATCAATTTTGGGAAGTGATAGTAATATTTATGAACAGTTTGAAGTATGGATAAGAAAGGAGTACAAGCTAATTCCTAGTTTCATTTATAAGAAAAAGCGCAAAGCAATCTTGGAAGGATTTCTAGATAGAGAAAGAATATACTCACATAATTATTTCTTTGATAGGTTTGAGAGAATGGCAAGGAGAAATCTTAGAAATGCTATTAATAATTTATAAATAGTTTGAAAACTCGATAATAAATAATGGCAAAATATGCCACATTTTAGTGAACTGTTATAAAAATAAAGAAAAATAAAAAGAGGTAGAAGTGATGAAAATATCTTTGGTTAGTATACCTGTAAAAGACCCAATTAAAGCGCATGATATCTACACATCAAAGTTGGGTTTTCTATCAAAAGAGTTTGATGCAGATGCGTGCGTAAGCATTGTTATATCAGCTGAAGACCCGAAAGGAACAGCAATGCTCTTAGAGCCTTGTCTAGGAACTTTTGCTGAGAATTACCAAAAATCAGCCTTCCAAGCGAATTTACCGATAATGATACTTGAGGTTAAAAACGTCGAGGCTGAATTAGAGCGATTGAAAGCAGTAGGGGTGAAAGTGCGCCCTGATTTAGATAGACCAGAGTGGGGTCTTAAAAATATGTTCGAAGACGGTTGTGGGAATATACTCATGATCGAGGAAAAAACTTCCTAATATTTGTATGCTGCAATGCTGTACCAAAATTTTATTTTGAATGTCTCAAAATTATAGATAAATTAAAAGGACAGAGAGGCTGAATTTTCATTCAGCCTAATAAGTCTAGAATTTAAGCCGTGAATTTTAAGTGAAGATAAACAGGTTGTTAAGTTTTTTATAAAACACCTAAGCCCGAATATTAAATCGTAACACGGTTAATTTTTGCTCCTAATTGGTTGAGTTTTTCTTCGATGACTTCATAGCCTCTGTCAATGAAATGTATGTCAAATATCTCAGTCTCGCCTTTTGCCACTAATCCTGCAATAACTAAACTAGCTGATGCACGCAAATCAGTTGCGGTGGTTGGAGCACCATTAAGTTGTTTTACACCCTGAATGATCGCTTGATTGCCTGATACAATAATATCTGCGCCCATTCGTATCAGTTCATTAATATGCATAAATCTATTTTCAAATAAATTTTCTGTGACTATAGAGTATCCACTGGCAATTGCATTTAATGTGCAAAATTGAGCTTGCATATCTGTAGGAAATGCTGGGTGAGGTGCGGTATTTATATTGACAGGTTTTGGTTGTCTACCATGCATATTTAGGCTGATAGAATTTTCTGTTGTGCTAATTTCTGCGCCAGCTTCACGCAATTTTATCAGTACAGATTCTAAATCTTCTGGGTTTGCATTGTTAACTGTTATACTGCCTCCGGTTGCAGCAGCTGCAACTAAAAAGGTGCCTATTTCTATTCTATCAGGA
>Ga0316204_10007405_pt1 | contig 16065 bp, 14 predicted proteins | sample 6monrhotite_MG_2_FD_205661 | JGI IMG/M metagenome (GOLD analysis project Ga0316204, IMG submission 205661) | Microbial mat bacterial communities from mineral coupon in-situ incubated in ocean water Damariscotta River, Maine, United States -... | ecosystem: Environmental > Aquatic > Marine >... | reverse complement strand
CTTGATCCAAGTTTTCAGTTAACTTGTCTAAGGATCTCTTTATTTGATTTTCATCACTCATATATTTCTCCAAGTTGCCCTTTTAAGTTAGACAGAGCCCTTGATAAATGGGTCTTGATACTGCCTTGACTAATCTTCATAATATCTGCGGTTTCCTTGACACTAAACCCTTGCCACAATCTATAAACAACAGCCTGTCTTTGTCTCTCAGGCAACTGCGATATGGCTTGACTGACATGGATGTTAATTTCATTGTTTTCAAAATTTTTATTCGGTGAATCTCTTCGGTTTTCATTAATTTCTGTAATCGGATCTTCTATTTCTTCATTTGTGTGTGAAAAAAGATTAAACCAACGCTTTTTTGATCTAAAGTGATCATTAATTTTATTTTGTAATACCTTATAAAACAATGGACGCCATTGATCTTCTGGTTTTGTTTGATAATATTTTATAAATGCCATCATTGTATTTTGTACTATATCCAAACTATCTGATTTATTTTTCACGCTTACATAGGCGATACTATAGGCCTGTTTTTGACAGTCACGAAAAAACGCATCTAACTTTTGATTCAAACCTTGGTTATATTGCATCTTTTTCTGTCTTCATTAATTGTTTAATTCTTTTACTTTGATATCACTATAACGTATCTTTTTATTTTTGGTTGACATTTTTTTAATATTTAAAACTTTTATTTTGTTGTCAACCAAATTGATTGTTCATCGTTTGATACAGTAACCATTTTGGTAAAAAACGGGGAAACATTCCTCATATTTGGAGAATTCAAATGATGATAAAAAAGATTAATAAAACAACCTTAATGTTAGTAATAGCACTATTTATTTCAAACCAAGTCAGTGCAGGTTTTGATGTGACACGAATGACTACGGTTGTTGATGACTTTTCAGGATCCTATACCACAACAAAAAATGGAAGATTTGATGAAAGCGCTTTTTTAGGAACCAGCTTTACTGATTTTTCAAATTTTCATATCAGTGGAGAACAAGATTCTGCCGGTTTAACTGGATCGATCTCAAAAAATGTTTCTCGTTCTGAAGGTTATTTAGAAACCGTTTCTGATGGCAACCTCAGTTTTGCAGGAGCAGAAAACACCCTAAATATTTCATTCGAGAACCTTGTTGTACTATTTGATGAAGAACTCACAATAAATGGCGAAGTGACTGTCAATGATGAGACTTTCGAAGTATCAGACCTACCACCTAGAGTCGCTGCACTCTTAAGAAAATTATTTAAATTAACACGAAGATAGAATATTAACCCTTAAGAATAAAGAGCCTACCCTTTGGCTCTTTATCCTTTTTATTTTAAAAATAAATATAATAAGTCCTCTATTTTAAATAAAGAACATCGATTTTTTGCGATTTATAATGTACCCATAATTTTGAATTATATAATTTTAAGTCCGAATAATAGACGCAACACCTTAAAACGACGAATAATTTCAAAACCAATTGCGCAACCAACAAAAGTACATATGATTATAGTTATGGACTCAACTATACCACCTAATTCACATGAACTTAAAATATAGGCCATAACTATCAGGATAGTTTGATGCAAAATATAATAAGGGTATACTCCTTGGTTTAAATATTTTAGATATTTATTAGGTTGTGTTAAGTATTCAGAGCCATAACCAAAGATCATTAAAATCCAACTCCAACGATTAAAGTGTGAAAATATTATTTCTAAAAACAATAATCCTCCAGTGGCTGAAGCCTCTCGTGTTTTCCAGAATATTTGAAAATAGATTATCAATAATGCATACGTTACCAATGCTAGATATAAAAACATGCGTCGGTATTTATTAACAATCATCCAGAAGTCTTGATTCCAACCCCATAAATAACCCATCATCATAAAACTAAAGCCCATAGCAATTCGATAGTCTTCTTTATCTGTTGGAAATACAAAAAAAGATAATATACTCAATAATAACACTGGCAAAGATAACAAAAAAATGGGTGATTGCTTGTTCCCTAACCAACAGATCAAAGCTTGAATGTATCGACTATTCAATAGCGGAGATAAAATAAGTATATAAATTGAAAACCACCATAATTCACGAATATACCATAAGTGATTAACATCCATATGCGGTAAAATTCCAGATTGATATTTATCAAAAATAGGATGATTGAGATCAAAGAATGCCTGATAAAATGAAAGATAAGACATATCAGATAAATCTCCTTTATAAATCATCTCTACATATAATTGTGGCGGAATAATAACTAAAACAGCAAAGAGTAGTGGCAACAACAATCTCAGTGTACGCATACTGGCAAACTTTATCAGTGTTGTTTTTTGGATAAAATAACGCATAGCTATACCTGAAATGAGAAACAAAATAGGTAAACGCCAACGATTAACTAACAGCATAATATTTTGCAAAAACTCACTCTGGTATTGAGATTTAAAATGGTACCCCCAATCAGCGACATAGAGCATGCCAATGTGATAAAAAATCAAGAGTGCGAAAACAATTACCCTCAACCAATCCAGATCATATCTTCTTATGTGCATATTTTAAATCCAATTATTTAATATTCATCATATTAATATTTTTGTAGTAAAACAGCCCATATGGGGTGGAGGTACTTTTTTTAGGGACGAAAGGTTATTATTTGTGATGAATTTTCGCGTATAATTATTAATTTATGACTAATAATTACATGCAAGATTTTCCATCAGTCTTTTTAAAACATAAAATCACCATCACAGTCTTACTTATTCTTATTTATGGTTCTGTCAATGCATGGATAGAGTCTATTTCAACATCAGCAGATTTTCAGCGTTTAGCTATTGAAATTGCTGATTGGGAACCATTCACATGGTCATTTTCTAGTTTTATAGTCACATTTTTCTTGATATTTTATATTGCTCAAGCAGAATTATGGCACCCATTAAAATATGGGGTATTTAAAAAGCATCTAGGCTTTCATCTACTACACTCAATTTTTTTTTCACTGGTACATGTAATAGTCATGGTGATTATAAGAAAAGCAATATATTTTCTCTATAATCGCAACTATGACTTTGGTCATTGGCCAAGCGAACTTTTGTATGAGTACCGCAAAGACATATTGACTTATTTTTTCATATTATCAGGTATTTACATATACCAGATGATTGTTAAGCAACTTCAAGGGGATATTAGTTTAGTAACGGAACAGCATGAAAACAATTCAAAATTTTCAAATAAGATATTGGTCAAGAAAAAGGGTAAAGAATTTATTATTGGGTTAGATCAAGTCAGCCGAATTGAGTCCGGTGGTAATTACGTATATATCCACAGTAACAATAACGTTTATCCGATGCGTTCAACCATGGCGAAAATGACTGAAAAATTAAATAACACTGTTTTTGTAAGGATCCACCGAAGCTACATAGTCAATACTGATTATATAAAAGAAATTATTACTATCACACCTCAAGAATACCAAATCATGATGACAGATGGGGCAATGATACCCTTATCAAGAAAAAATAGACCCTTGCTGCTGGCTCGTTTCGACAGTTAAAATTTATATTAGAATATCCTATTCAATAATAAAATTATCATAATCTCAGTTAAAAAATGTGATATAAAACAATATAATATTATAAATATTCAGTAAACTGATTATGTCTATAATGGATTCTTAAGATTGGGTTATTTTGAAAGCAACCAATCTTCATCTCTAATTTCAACTTCTAAGGATTCTGCTTTTGTCAATTTTGAACCCGCATTGGTACCCGCCACTAAGATATCGGTGTTTTTAGATACTGACCCTGAGACTTTAGCGCCTAATTTAATCAGTTTAGCTTTTGCTGTGGCTCTGGTGAATTGGCTTAATGATCCGGTTAAGACTATAGTTTTACCCAATAAAGGTTGAGAGTCTGCTGTGGGTGTTTCTATTTTATCCCAGGTGACCCCTGCTTCTATTAATTGATTAATGACTAATAGATTATGTTCATCGGAAAAGAATTGAGTGATTTTATTTGCCACTATAGGCCCAATATCTGGCAACTCTTCGAGTTCTTCAGCATTTGTTGATTGAATCATATCAATGGTTTTTAACTGTTGAGACAGTGTTAATGCCGTCGCTTCACCTACTTCACGTATTCCTAAAGCGTATATAAATTTATCCAGTTGTGTGTGTTTACTGGCTTCAATTGAGGCCATGACATTAGTGGCTGATTTCTCACCCATACGCTCTAAACTAATTAAATCTTTCTTTTTTAAATGAAATAAATCAGCTGGGGTTTTAATTAATCCTTCATCTACTAACAACTCAACCAATTTATCACCTAAGCCCTCAATATCAAGCGCCTTTCTAGAAACGAAATGTATGATGGCTTGCTTACGCTGTGCATCACAATAAAGACCTGCGGGACAACGCAATACAGCTTCACCTTCTAATTTAACTAGCGCAGTGTCACACACTGGACACTGTGTTGGCATATTGAATTCTTGTGAATTTTCAGGGCGCTTTTGTAAAATTACTTTTACAACTTCTGGGATAACATCACCAGCCCTGCGCACAAAAACACTATCTCCGACTCTTACATCTTTACGACGTATCTCATCTTCATTATGTAATGTCGCATTTGTTACCGTCACACCTCCTACAACAACAGGGACTAATCTGGCAACAGGTGTAATGCTTCCAGTACGACCGACCTGCACCTCAATATTTTCAATCAGTGTAGTTGCCTCTTCAGCTGGAAATTTATGTGCTGTTGCCCAACGAGGAGACTTGGTAACAAAGCCTAGCTTTGCTTGTAAAGCTAAATTATTAACCTTATAAACCACTCCATCAATATCATAATTAAGATGTGGTCTCATTTCTCCTATTGAATGATAAAACTTTTGACACCCCTTTGTGTTTTGTACCAATTGACTGAGATTATTTATTGGCACACCTAATGACTTAACCCAGTTCAATGTTTCCATATGTGTTTTAAAAGACAATACCCTTGAAACCACACCCATTGAGTATGCATAAAACATTAAGGGTCTTTTAGCTGTTTTACGTGGGTCTAACTGGCGTAAACTTCCTGCTGCTGCATTGCGAGGATTAGCAAATGTTTTTTCTCCTTTAATTTCTGCTTGACGGTTATATTCATCAAAACCGTCACGGGTCATAATGACCTCACCACGTACTTCTAATTTATCAGGTATATTATCGCCACGTAACTTTAAAGGGATGGCTTTAATTGTTTTAATGTTTGCGGTGATATCTTCACCAACAGATCCATCACCACGTGTTGCAGCTTGATGTAACTGACCATCAATATACAATATACTCACTGCCAATCCATCTAATTTCACTTCTGCTGAATATTCGATATTATTAATATCGGCTAGATCCATTAAACGGCTATCAAAATCTACAAGCTCATCTTTAGAAAACACATTACCCAATGACAACATAGGTTTTTCATGTTTAATTTGTTTAAAACCCTCTAGTGGTTTATCTGCCACCCTCTGAGTAGGAGAGTCTGCTGTAATAAAATGGGGGTGTTTGTTTTCGTAAAGTTCCAGCGTTTTATAGAGTTTATCATACTCACGATCACTGATTAGAGGATCATCTAAAACGTAATATTGATAAGCATAATCATTTAACTGAGAACGTAATTGTTCAATTTTTTGTTGAATATGATCAGCCATTAAAGATGGCTTTGTAGTTGATCAAATGCTCTCATTTCATCACGCATGGCTGCAATGCGTTGACGGCTAAAGATATGGTGGTTTTCATCGGTTAATTTACCACCTAAAATCTCAGCAACTCTTTCTCCTACAGGAAACATAGTATCCCACATGTCTAAAGCAGGCATAACGCCAGGTAAAGTCATAATTAACACCAAACCAGTAGTACGCATGTCAGGCTGAAAGATACCAGGCTTCAACATATTAGCCACCATAAAAACCAGTTCTTTATTTTCACCAAAACCTTTAAACCTATAATAAAGATTATCTTGACCCAATTCTAACCCAACTTGATCAGCTGCAGACTGGATTAAATGCCAATCAAATTGTTGCCCATCTTTAGCATGTAAAAAGATCGTAACAATCTTATCTTTTGACGTTAATTTATCTTCTTCTTGATGGATTTCATGCACTTCATCTACACTCAGTCCAGCTGGATCTCTTGGTAAATCATTAGGCCGAGAGTTTGGTCGTGAACCAGTAGCAGAAACAGAACTATTAAAGCCTAGTTCAGGTTCAATCGGAGCATCCACATTATTTTTCTTGGCATCTTCCTTCTTTTTGCCAAAATAATAAATCAGAGCCAAGACTATGGCTCCAATTACAAGCAGAATGATACGTAATAAATCTGTCATATTGTTGATTTGTAATAGTTAATCTATTTTATTCATATTTAGCTACCGTATCCAACTTTTTTATCGCTTTATTCACACCTTATTGAAAATCTCATATTGTGTTGCGAAAACATTGTGGAAAATATACCAAAAAATCAATTGATATAACGATAACCTTGTATATTGAGTATATATTTTTGTTTTTTCCAATCAGGATTCACTTGAGATTGTAATTGATAAAAACCAACTCCATGATTTGGGTGAATTAGATGACACAATTCATGCAGGACCACATAATCTATATTTTCTAAAGGAGCTTTTATGAGATGAATGTTATAAGTAATTTCTGAACGACTATTACAACTACCCCACCGAGCTTTCATATTTCTTACTGTGACTTTCTTTACAGACGGAAAATCATAATTTTTAGCAAAATGATGCGTTCTTTTATTAAAAAAATCAAGGGCCTGTTGTCTATACCATCTATTCAAGATGTTTTTAACAATAGAATTTTTGCGGTGGAATACAATTATCTTATCATTTTTTATCTCTACAAAAGATTGTGTAGATACTATCAATTGTAAACAGTACTCCTTACCAAAATACAAATGAACTTCACCATCTTCAAACACTAAGGGTTTGTGATTTTGGCTATTGTAATTTTCAATGTACTTTTTTTGCAACCATGAATATTTAGAAATAATAAATTCTTCAATCACTTCTAATTTTGTCTTCATAGGAACATTTAATTGCAATATTCCATCATTACGTATTTTCATCGCAATGCTTTTTTTCCTTTTTTTTGAGCGAACTAAGCTATAATTGATTTCGTGGCTTGCGATTAAAATTGATTGATTTGATTTAATCAATTTCTAATTAATAACAGGTGACCATGCTGGCTCTCTGATATGACCATTTGATACTATCAATTCATTTTTGGTGGCACCATCGACACTGGTAGAAATTAAGATACCTTGACCTTTGTTATTTTTAGTGGCATATAAAATCATATTATTATTTGGAGCAAAAGTAGGTGTTTCATCTAATGGCCCGCTGCTTATTTGTTGAATTGTTTCTGATTCATTATGTCTCAAAGCGATTCTGTAATCATTTTTATTACCTTGAACAAAGCTGATATATTCTCCATCAGGCGAAAAACTACCACCAGCGTTATAGTCTCCTTCAAAGGTTAATCTTTTGGTATTGAGTGTCTCCAAATCCACTTGATATAAATTAGGTTTTCCTCCTCTATCCGAAGTAAAAACTAAACTCTTACTATCTGGTGACCAATTAGCTCCAGTATCAATTGACCAGCTGTTAGTGATTTGTTGTAATTCTTTTGTGTAAATATCCATCGTATAAATTTCTGCATTTCCACTTTTTGATAGGGTTAATGCTAATTTTTTTCCATCTGGAGAAAATGAAGGTCCACTATTGATTCCTCTATAACTACTCATCAATTCACGACCTCCTGTAGACAAATCTTGTATATAAATGGCAGAGTTACCTTTTTCAAAAGAGACATACACCAATTTATTACCACGTGGAGACCATTTGGGCGATAATAAAGGTTGTTTTGAAGTGACTAATGCTTGTGAGTTTTTTCCATCCGCATCGGCCACCAATAGTTGATATTCAATTCCATCAGAGATCTTTGTTGCTGTTACATAGGCAATTTTAGTTGAAAAAATACCTTTAATATCTGTTATTTCTTCATAAATCTTATCCGCTATATAATGCCCTCCTGATCTTAAATCACCTTGTAAAACTGGTAGTATTAAGGATAAAACTTGTTTTTTATCTGCAACGGAAAATAATTTAACATGAATTTCATAACGTCCTGGAGCTGTCGCTTGAATTGATCCAATGGTTAAATAATCGGCTTTTAGCATTTTCCAAGTAGAGTACTTAATTTGACTCGCATGTTTTGGAAACTCAATTAATTGTTCTTTTTCTAAGGCTCTAAAATGGCCTGACAACATTAAATCATCTGATACAACTTTAGCTAAATTTGTTGATTGACTATTATTCACAAAAGGTAGAATGGCTATAGGTACAGCGCTGGTATTGCCACCTATAATATGAAATTCAATTTCTGCTTGTAATAATGAGCTGATACCTATCGCCAATATCATTATGATTCTTTTCATGGTTATCCTATTGCATATTTTTTAGATATTATAACTCAATCATCTTCAACACATAATTATTTCAAGAATTCCTCTCATAAAGTTTCATTTTTTCTAAAGCTAAAACTTAGAAAACCTAATAAACAACATATAAAAATCATACTAAACATAGGAACAGGGGTTCCATTATGCAGTTGAGACAATACAAAGCCAATAATCGCACCAAACGTAAATTGGGCTGAACCAATAACTGCATTTGCCGTACCGCTTGTGTTTGAGAAAAAATGCATAAAACTCGACATATTATTTGGACCGATAATACCAAAACATCCAATAATCAACATTAGTAATGTGACAACTACCGTAAGATTATCCAATGACATTAATGCTGAAATCAATAATAGAAAAGTAGCAGTGAGCTGTATCAACAAACCCATCTTTAGTATTTTTATTGGTTTCCAATGATTAAGTAAATAGTGATTAAGCCGATTAAAAAACATCATACTAATGATATTTAAACCAAACAACCAGGCAAATTTAGACTCTGGAACCTTAAAATATTCAATGTATAAAAATGAAATCTCAGTTAAAAAAGCAAACAAAACACCCGCAATAAAACTGCTACATAACAAAAATGCCAATGCTTGTCTATTACTAATAATCTGCCAATAGTTTAAACTAATCTGTTTCATACTTAACTTTTCAAAGCCAGCAATTTTTCGTAATCTTTTAGTTTCTGGTACAAATAAAAATATAATGAGAATTTGAATAAAAGCATATATTGCAAGCAAAGCAAATATTGCCTGCCATTTAAAGTACTGCACCATAATTGAACCAACAGCAGGAGCAATTAAAGGGGCTACCATCATAATCAAACCTATTAATGTGAATATTTTTGCAGCGTCTTTACCATCATATAAATCTCTGACAATCGCTGCGCATATGACTAATCCAAACCCTCCGCCAAAAGCTTGTAGAAAACGAAACGCCCACAATTGTTGAATATTGTTAACAAAGATTAAAGCAATACTGGCTACTAAGAATAATAAAAGTCCAAAAATTCCAATCCATCTTCTGCCATAGTTATCTGAAATTGGACCTCCCATAATTTGACCTAAAGCAAAGCCTATTAAATATATAGGTATAGATAATTCAATCAGATGGATGTTAACTTCAAAAAATTTTGCCATGGTTGGTATGGCTGGCAAATAGGTGTCAATAGCAAATGGCGATAAAGCGACTATTATTGCCAATAAAGGTGCGAGTTTTTTTGCTGGATAATGTTTTTGAAAAACACTCAGATAACGGTTATACATTCGTTAAAAAAATAAAGAACATAAGTCCAAACCGTGACAATAAAGAGTTAATATTATGAATTTAACTTTATACAACACAAAGGATTAATCTTATTCTAACTGTGAATAGAGTTGATTCATGACACTATCTGCTAAAAATGTTTTTGCCATAGTACCGTCTGGTTTTGAAAATTTAATTCGAGTGACTTTCCCAGATTCTTCACATGAAAATTGATATTCACCACTATAATCTGAATAATAGTTTTTACGTGAAAAAATTCTTTTAAAGAACCCTTTTTTTTCTCTTTGCCTTGCATCCTGATCATTGTAACTCAACTTAATAGTACAAGAATCTTCATCCGCACCAACCAAAGACCAATTTTCTAATGTAAACTGGTTTAGTTTTTCCCATATTGATGATTGATCTGCTTTTATTGTTAAAACAGGAAATCCTCCTTCATTTTCAATATTAATGAAGCCATTATCCGATTGCTTCGTTCTTATTGGCATATCTGGTGGAGTGGCATCCCTGTTATCTATATTAAAACTAGAATCGACATGAGGCACTTCAAGAGTTGAACTGGTGTTGGGCGTATCAAGACCTTCTGGAATATTCAGGTTTGTTGAGGCTTTCGAGTCTGGATAAGTTTCTTTCGTATTGACGTAACGACAACCATTTAAAAGTAAAGCAAGTATAGCAATTATTATTATGTTTTTCATAGATCCGAATATTCTTTAATTATGTGTTTAAGTTCTTGTTTTGTTCCAGTAATGTTTTTTTCCAACCAAACCAAAGGCAGTCTAATGCCCTGATCAATCAATCCAACTTCATGTAGTAAATACTTAACAGGAATAGGATTGGGCTGACATGATAACATTTTAAATAAGTTATCAAGACTAGTATTTAATTTTTTTGCAGAAATAACATCACCTAACGCTAATAATGTACATATTTCATTTATAACAACTGGTCTGACATTACTGGCTACACTAATAACACCTGTCGCTCCCTGCTGCATTGATTGAACAAATGTATCATCATTGCCTGACAGAACTGCGAAATCCCTAGGAATACACTTTATTAGATCATTGACTCTGTTTACATCGCTAGATGCCTCTTTAATCCCAATAATCATAGGATGCAATGCCAATGAAGCTGTAGTTTTTGGCAACATATCATTTTGAGTTCTTGAAGGTACATTATATAAAATAATTGGCAACAACGAATTATTAGCAATTTTTGTAAAATGACGCTCTAAACCACTTTGAGTAGTTCTTATATAATAAGGTGTTACGACCAATACAGCCTGCGCACCAAGTTCATAAGCTTGCCGGTTATAGTCAATCACTTCATCTGCATTTATATGACCTGTCTGTGCAATAACTTTGGTTTTTGTATTTTCACAACAAGTCACAGCAATTTTCAATAACCTTTGAAATTCATGAGGATTGAGTAATGCTGATTCACCTGTAGTACCCGCTACTATTATGGCCTTTATGGATGATTTAATCTGCCAATAAATTAGCTTTTCCCATTTTACATAGTCAACTTGACCATCTTTTTTCATGGGGGTCACTAAAGCAGTCATACTGCCATATAATTCTTTTGAAGTTAAATTGGACATTTTTTGTATTTTAATATATCTTGGGTATTTTATACGAACTAGAGTTAATAAATGATTAAGATAGGTGAAAAAATACAAGATTTTGATGTTTTACTGACAGGTGATAAGAAGGCAAGATTATCTGATTACTACGGGAAATATTTAGTTATGTATTTTTACCCAAAAGCCAGCACTCCAGGCTGCACAACTGAAAGTTGTGAATTTACTGAATTGTTTCCTCAATTCTCTCAAAAAGAAACAAATATTCTGGGCGTGTCTATAGATAGCTTAAAACGGCAAGAAAATTTTAAAAATAAATATGATTTTGCATTTGATTTGATAGCAGATATCCATGAAGAAGTCTGCCAATATTTTGGTGTAATTCAAGAAAAGAAAAACTTTGGTAAAACCTATATGGGGATAGTTCGATCTACTTTTGTGATTAACCCAAAAGGTGAACTAATAAACGAGTGGCGTAATCTAAGAGTTAAAGGACATGCACAAGAAGTCTATGAATTCATCAAAAATATGACCTAATATTATTAAGAATCTGATCTAATAATTTTTTTATAAATATTTTTTGTAACATTTATTTAAACATTTCGTTTTCAAGTTAAATTATAAAACGAGGTAAACCATGAAAAAATTATTAATCACATTGTTATTAACCCTATCTATTTCAATTGTCTCAGCAAATTCATTTGTTGATGAAGTAAAAGATTTAGCAGGAGTCAATACAGAAGTAAACATCAATCTAGGCACTGGCATCATCAAAGCGCTCTTAGCATTTTCAGGTGATGAAGATGCAAAAGAAGTCAATAAAATAATGGAAGGACTGGACAATATAAGAGTTTCTGTTTTTGAACTAGACAACAGTGTTAATACCAAACAATTGAATTCAATTATCCAATCAAAGATATCTAGCCTTCTAAGTCAAGGATTTGAATCTATTGTGACCGTTAAAGAAAAACATGAAACTGTTAATATTATGGCTAAAGTTAATAATAATAAAATAGAAGATGCAATGATTATAGTCATGGATGAAGAGGATGAATTAGTAATAGTCGACATGAAAGGCCTAATAGATTTAGTACAAATTGCAGAAATTACAGAACATTTTGACATTGATTTAAAAGATGTAGCATTTAATTAAAATCACATTAAATAAATCTAAAAAGCCCACATATCTGGGCTTTTTTTGTGCCCTGCTGATATGATGTCAATCATGAATAAATTACTACACATTATATTATATACAACAGTGCTAATTATGAACAATGCTCAATCAAAAGATTTAACCATAGATCGACTATTTGCATCACCCAGCTTATCAGGTGTGCCTCTACGTAACGCTCAATTTTCTCCAGATGGCGCAAGGGTGACTTTTCTTCAAGGAAAATCCGATAACAAAGATCAATTTGACTTGTGGCAATACCACATAAAAAATCAAACCAAGTCTTTATTAGTTGATTCCTTAGTTCTTTTACCTGATGGTGAGCAATTATCCCCTGAAGAAAAAGCCCGCCGTGAACGGCAACGTACGGCCAGTTTTTCAGGAATTATTGAATATTCTTGGTCACCTGACAATTCACAAATTTTGTTTCCATTAAGTGGCAACCTTTATGTTTATAACTTGTTGACTCAACAGGTTAATCAAATTACAAGTTCTAAAGATTTCGATACCGATGCCAGGTTCTCTCCAAAAGGCAAGTATGTGTCTTTTATACGTCAACAAAATATTTTTGTAGTCGATATTGCAACCAATATAGTTAAGCAGTTAACCACTGATGGCAAGGACACCATTAAAAATGGTATGGCAGAATTTGTTGCGCAAGAAGAAATGGGCCGCAATACAGGTTATTGGTGGTCAAATGATGAAAAGCATATGGCCTATATTCAAGTTGATGAATCTCCTGTTTCTATCACACAACGTTACGAAATTAATGCAGATAACATAGAAATTGTCAACCAACGCTACCCTTATGCTGGAGATCCTAATGTCAATGTAAAGCTTTCTATTTTAAATCTTGCGAATCATAAAAACCAATGGATTAACTTAGGTGAAAATACTGATATTTATCTTACAAGAGTAAAATGGGTGGATAATAGTCATTTAAGTTACCAGTTAATGAGTCGAAATCAACAGAAATTAAGCTTAAACTTTGCACGGCTTGATGGTAAAAACTCAGTTATCTTAGAAGAAACCAGCCAGACCTGGTTAAATTTACATGATGATTTATATTATTTAAAAGATCAAACCTTTATTTGGGCATCAGAAAGAGATGGCTATAAACACCTTTATCATTATGCTCGGAATGGTCAATTGATTAAACAGTTAACCACTGGTAATTGGGTCGTTGATGCGATACAAAGCATAGATGAAAAAAATGGTGTGGTTTATTATACCGCAAGTACCGAATCTGCAACTGAAAAGCATTTATATGCCCAGTCACTCAATTCGAATGAACAAATAAAAATAACAAGCAAAGCTGGCTGGCATGAAATAAAAATGGATGAAACGGCACAGTTTTATATAGACAATTGGTCTAACCGTGACAATCCAGAATCCTCTTTTTTGCATAATTCGAAAGGTAAATTATTAACAGTGCTTAATGATAACAGCATTAATAAAGAACATGCCTATTACCCCTATTTAGATTCACATCAAAAGACCATATTTGATGAATTAAAAGCAGTTGATGGGCAGACACTTCATTACCGAATGATACTACCAAAGGATTTCAACCCCAATAAAAAATATCCAGTTTTTCTTTATACATACGGTGGACCTCATGCACAAGTTGTGACCAATTCTTGGGGTCGATCTATCGATCAATACATGGCACAACAGGGTTTTATTGTTTTTGCATTAGACAATAGAGGCAGTGCTAGAAGGGGCGTAAAATTCGAGTCTGGGATATACAAACATATGGGTTCAGTAGAAATAGACGATCAAATAGTTGGTGTTAAATACTTGAAATCATTAGATTATGTCGATGCTAACAAGATTGGTATATTTGGTTGGTCTTATGGTGGATTCATGACTTTAAAAGCCATGACCAAGTCAGATCAATTTGCAATTGGAGTTTCAGTCGCACCGGTTACTGATTATAAGTTATATGATACTTTTTATACTGAACGTTATATGTCTACCCCGCAACTCAATGCCAAAGGCTATAAAACCACAGCGGTATTTGATGACGTAAAAAACATCAAAAAACCCTTGTTAGTGATTCATGGCATGGCAGATGACAATGTACTATTTACTAATAGCACCAAGTTATTTAAGGTTATGCAGGATGAAGGTATACTGTTTGACAGCATGATCTATCCAGGAGCTAAACACGGCATCAGTGGAGAAAAGTCACAAACCCATGTATGGAAAACCATCAGTGAATATTTTATTAAACATTTGAAATAATTTTGTTTTAATTCGATCTCATCTAAAGAGCGAGTTCACCCATTACTGTTATATTCATTATGAGATAAGCATGAAAAAATACTTAATAATATCTTTAATTTTTTTTATATCATCCTGCAGTCAATCTGATGTCGAACCTCAAGAAACACAAACTCTGGCAGGACAGTGGCGAGGAGTATTAGCATCTCCAGGTGGAGAACTTCCCTTCGGTATTGATATTAAAGAAGAAAACGGATTTTATTCAGCCAAAATTATCAATGGAAATGAGCGTGTAGATACTTCCAGTGTTGTATTTGCAAACAACCAACTGACTATTAATTTTGATTGGTATGATGCTAGAATCAATGCCAGAATAAATGAAGATGGACAAAAGTTAGTAGGTCAATGGAGCAAAACAGCTTCTGGTAAAGACAATATTTCATTTTTGCCATTTACGGCCACAAAAAGTTATGACTACCGTTTTAATCAAATCTTAGATACAGAAAAATTAGCAAACAAAATTGCAGGTAATTGGGAAGTCATATTTATTGATGATAGCGGAGAAAGTTTAGCTGTTGCTGAATTTAATCAGACTGATAATATTGTCACAGGAACCTTTTTGACTCCTACTGGAGATTACCGTTACTTAGCAGGTAGTATAAATAATAACAAACTCTCACTATCAGCTTTTGATGGAGCCCATGCATTTTTGTTTGATGCTGACATAGTCGAAAACAAAATCATTAATGGAAACTTTTGGTCTCGTGACTCTTATCATGCAACATGGAGTGCTATTAAATCTAGAAACACAGCTGATTTTTTACCCAGTAGTTGGGAAATGAATAAAGCTGTTACTGAGGTTGCATTTGCATTTGAAGATACTAACGGCCATCTGGTTCAATTGACAGATGAAGAATTCAAAGATAAGCCTGTATTAATAAATTTATTTGGCACTTGGTGCCCTAACTGTAATGATGAAGCACCTGTTTTGGCAAAGTTCTATGATAAATATAATTCTCAGGGTTTAGAAATTGTGGGCCTGGCCTTTGAGTTTACAGAAGATGTAATTAGAGATAAAAAACAAATTGAAATATTTAAAAAACACCACAAAATTAATTATCCGTTGTTATTAGCTGGCAACAATGATAAAGCTGAAGCTACTAAAGTTTTAGGGTTTTTAGATGCTGTTAAATCTTATCCCACCACCGTTTTTTTAGATAGAAACCATCAGGTAGTTAAGGTACATACCGGGTTCACAGGCCCCGGTACTGGTGATCACTATAGTAAATTAGTTGAGGAACTAGAAA
>Ga0316204_10007404_pt1 | contig 16067 bp, 13 predicted proteins | sample 6monrhotite_MG_2_FD_205661 | JGI IMG/M metagenome (GOLD analysis project Ga0316204, IMG submission 205661) | Microbial mat bacterial communities from mineral coupon in-situ incubated in ocean water Damariscotta River, Maine, United States -... | ecosystem: Environmental > Aquatic > Marine >... | reverse complement strand
ATGCCAAGAATCTTTCCGATTTCAGCGGAACTTTTCCCGTTTGCACACCATTGCAGGCATTCAACCTCGCGGGACGTATATTCGTTCGTAGTCAATGAACCTCTCTGTCCCCCCTATAGAATTTTCCACGTATGAACAAGACTTTGCCCCCATCCTGTACAACCTGGCGTGTATGGATACATCAATTCATCTGGAAAATATCCCTGCTATAAATCACAGGTAGGTCGAATATTCATAAAAACCTTCCAGTTGCGGTTATCAAAGACGTCTTGCGGAATTCGATTTCCCGCGGATTTGACGGGTGCCGGGACGCCCGGCTGAGGATCGGGGACGATCTTCCTTCGAAGCTGCGACGCCATGCCGCGCGCCGGGTGACGGCAGTCCCAGGTCATTGTCTTTCAGACGGTGCATTTCATCGCGCAGTCTGGCGGCTTCTTCGAATTCAAGATCAGCTGCCGCGGCCAGCATGCGTTTTTCCATATCAGCAAGATGGGTCTGCAAATTGTTGCCGACCAGGTGTGGTGCGCCTTCGTCACCGGTATCAACCGTGGCGTAGTCGCCTTCATAAACACCATCCAGGATGTCGCCGATGGACTTGCGCACTGATTCCGGTGTGATGCCATGGGCTGCATTGTAGGCCTGCTGTTTTTCACGACGGCGATCGGTTTCCTCAATCGCCGCTGTCAGACTTTTGGTCATGCGATCAGCATACAATAAAACCCGTCCATCTACGTTACGGGCGGCCCGACCGATGGTCTGGATCAACGATGTCCGGGAGCGCAGAAACCCTTCCTTGTCGGCGTCCAGAATGGCCACCAGGGCGCATTCCGGGATATCCAGACCCTCGCGCAGCAGGTTGATGCCGATCAGGATGTCAAAAGCTCCAAGGCGCAGGTCTCGAATGATTTCAATGCGTTCCAGCGTATCAATATCCGAATGCAGGTAGCGAACCCGCAAACCGGCATCGTGCAGATATTCTGTCAGGTCTTCGGCCATGCGTTTGGTCAGGGTGGTGACCAGCACCCGCTGCCCGGCTTTTGATGCAATCCGGCATTCAGCCAGCAGATCATCGACCTGGTGTTCAACAGGACGAATGATACAGACCGGATCAATCAGGCCGGTTGGGCGGATGATCTGTTCAGCAAAAACGCCGCCGGTGCGTTCCATTTCCCAAGGGCCCGGCGTGGCTGAAATGAACATGGTCTGGCCGCGCATGGCGTTCCATTCCTCGAACTTCAGAGGCCGGTTGTCGATACAGGAGGGCAGCCGGAAGCCGTATTCCGCCAGGGTGGTTTTGCGCGCAAAGTCGCCTTTGTACATACCACCAAGCTGCGGCACTGTGACGTGACTCTCATCGACAATGACCAGGGCATTATCGGGCAGATATTCAAACAGGGTCGGTGGCGGCTCACCCGGCGCCCGTCCGGTCAGGAAGCGGGAATAGTTCTCAATCCCGGCACATGAACCGGTGGCTTCCATCATCTCCAGATCAAACTGGGTGCGCTGTTCAATGCGTTCCGCTTCCAGCGGTTTTTCGTGGGTGCGATAATATTCAAGGCGCTGTTCCAGCTCCTTTCTGATGCCGATGGCCGCCTGTTTCAGCGTCGGTTTGGGGGTCACATAGTGGGAATTGGCGTAGACCTTGATCAGCTCCAGCTGATCCGTCTTGTGGCCGGTCAGGGGATCAAATTCGGTGATGCTTTCGACTTCATCGCCAAACAATGATATCCGCCACGCCCGATCCTCAAGGTGAGCCGGAAAGATTTCAACCGTGTCGCCCCGCACCCGGAATGTACCCCGGACAAAGGCCGCATCGTTGCGCTTGTATTGTAGTTCCACCAACTGCCGCAGCAATTTGGTCCGGTCCAGGCTCTGTCCGGTATTGATGGTCGCGGCCATCTGCTGATAGGTTTCAGCGTCGCCGATGCCATAAATGCAGGACACGCTGGCAACAATGATGACATCGTCTCGTTCCAGCAGGGACCGCGTGGCCGCGTGACGCATGCGGTCAATCTGCTCGTTGATGGAGGCATCTTTTTCGATGAAGGTGTCTGACCGTGGCACGTAGGCTTCGGGCTGGTAATAGTCGTAGTAGGAGACAAAATATTCCACGGCGTTATTGGGGAAAAATGCTTTCATCTCTCCGTACAACTGCGCGGCCAGCGTCTTGTTGGGTGCCAGAATCAGGGCCGGGCGTCCTGTCATGGCAATAACATTGGCAATGGTGAAGGTTTTGCCGGACCCGGTCACCCCCAGCAGAACCTGATCCTGCTCGCCCTCGGTAATAGAAGACATCAGATCGGCAATGGCATCTGGCTGGTCACCGGAAGGAACAAACTCCGATACCAGCTCAAAAGGAATTCCGCCTTCTGTCTTCTGATTGAGTGGAACTTCTGTTTCCTGCGCGGCATCTGTCATGCCATGAATATAGAGCCGTAGCGAAAATTGACCAGACAGGGATCGCGTGATTTCAGGAAAAGATGCCAGAATCACCCCCTTGAAACCAGGCGTATATCCACCGCCCTGCCGGACTGGTGTTCAAGCTCAAGGCTGACTTTGAACTGGTCAACGCGATGATCATGAACCAGTATAGCGTGATCAACGAACACAGCCTGCGCGTTGGCGAACCATCAGACTGCTGTAGACAGAGGAACGGAAATGCCCAATACCGATCACGATCTTGCTGCGGATACTTTCGATGCCTACAAACCGGCCGAGATGGCGAAGCGGGTGGAGGGGGCCGGGGTTGCAAAGGCCGGATTACCGCTGATCCCGACCTTTACCTTGGCTATTCTGGCTGGCGGTTTTATCGCCTTCGGCGGCATGTTCTACACGCTGGCAGTGACGGGTTCTGATCTGGGATTTGGCCCGACACGTGTCCTCGGTGGCGCGGTGTTTTCCCTCGGCCTGATCCTGGTCGTTGTTGGCGGGGCCGAGCTTTTTACCGGCAATAACCTGATTGTCATGGCCTGGGCCTCCGGCAAGGTCACGCCTGCAGCCCTGCTGCGCAACTGGGTTCTGGTTTATGCCGGGAACATGGTGGGGTCGTTGGGGGCGGTCGTTCTGGTTGCCCTCTCCGGCATGTTCGCCCTTGGTGGCGGTGATCTCGGGGTCACCGCCCTTAAGATCGCAGCGGGCAAGACCCAGATACCGTTTATGGAAGCCCTGGTCCGCGGCATCCTCTGTAATACGCTTGTTTGCCTTGCCGTCTGGCTGGCCTTCGCGGCCCATACGGTGCCCGGCAAGGTCATGGCCGTTATCTTCCCGGTAACGGCTTTTGTGGCGCTGGGCTTTGAACACTCCGTGGCCAATATGTATCTGATCCCGGCAGGCTTTGTTGCGGCCTTTGATCCGGCAACGGTTGCAGCTTCCGGGCTGTCGCAGGCGGCGCTGGATAGCCTGACGCCAGCCGGATTTATCGCCAACCTGATCCCGGTGACGATCGGAAATATTCTCGGGGGCAGCGTGCTGGTGGCGGCGGTGTACTGGATCTGCTACTTGCGCCCGGCCAAATAATCCGCCGGCAGCAGACGCCGGTCAGGACAGGTTATTCGATGGTTGCAGCTCCGTGCATGCCGGAAATGGCATAACGGAGATTTCCACTGTGGATGCGGTAGGTGCCAGGCTTGAGGGCAACAAATTCTACCACGGCCTCATGTCCAACCGGAATGACGATCTGATCGACATCCAGTGGTTTCCACGTATCCGGTTTTTCGGCGTCCGGTTTTTCTGCGACTGACGGCTCCGGTTCCGGGGATTCAGTGGCCGGTGTTGTTTCAACGGCAGCATCTTTGACAGAGGTACCGACCTTGTCGTCCTGCTCGGCTTCAGTGACCGGGCTGGTCGACTTTGCTGTAATGGTGTCGTCTTCCTCGGCCTCCGTCGCCGGGCTGCTGCCTTTTACACTGACGCGGTCATCAACTTCACTTGCCGTATCTTCGGTTTTGATGTCAGTCGTTACCTGTTCTTTAACGATGGCGTCTTCAGGTGCCGGTTTGGCGGCAAAAGGATCAGAAGCTTCTTCTGTTTCGCTCTCGGCGGTTTCGCTTTCAGCCGTCTCGCCTTCAGAGATTTCTGCTTCAGGTTTGGCTGCAAAGGGATTTGCCGAATCGTCAGCCTCAGCTTCTTCAGCTTCCGGTTCTGCCGCAAAGGGATCGGATGCTTCTTCTGTTTCGCTCTCTTCAGCCTCAGCTTCTTCAGCTTCCGGCGGGGCAGCAAAAGGATTGGCGGCTTCTTCGCCCTCCGCTTCGTCATCACCCGGTTTGGCGGCAAACGGATCAGAAGCTTCGTCTTCCGGCCCCTCTTCCGCTTCAGCAGCGGCTGCCGCGTTGTTCTCGCCTACCAGGTCCCGGGCATCGGCTTTGGCTGCCGGAATTATTACTGCGCCATCTGCCTTGTCCGGGGCAATGGCCTTGTCCACGTGGCCATCATTGCCGTGCACAATAAATACGGATGTCTGAATATCGCGAATGGCGATGGCATCAAGAAAGAGCGAGCCCTTGAATTCATGATTGAGATCGCCGGTGTTGCGAATGCGCAGCCGGTAGGGCATCCCGGCCTTGAATATCGGCTGGTTGGGCGAAAAAGCATATTCCATGGCCAGAATGCGAATGTCTTCCGCTTTCGCCCAGTCCACGGCGGCGCGCGCACTGGCGTCCGGAGCGACTGAGGTTGTCAAAGCAGAAGGCGATTGAAGGTCTGAGACTTGCGTACAGGCCGCCAAAACGCCCAGACCACTTATCAGAACAGCTGTTCTGATCCGCCGTTGTCCCGTGGAAACTGCTTTTTCGCGCATTGCTGCAATCCGACCTTTGTGTTCCTTGCCAGACTTTACCTGAGCCCGCTTCGTCATGCCATACTCTGGTTAAGGCTAAAGTCGTGAAAAATAAACCTGTTTTTGTCGCCATGGCGCTGATTCAGGTTGCGTCCCACCCCGTGCAGGCGTAGATTTTTCGCCGTTTGGACAGATGATCTGTCCCACACGGGCCCGTTGCAAAAACGACCCCGTCTTTATTTGAATTTTACAGGTGGACACCATGTCTTTTATCGCCGATGCCCTTGGTCGCATTCAACCTTCGCCAACCGTTGCCCTGACCGGCAAGGTGAACGAACTGAAAGCTGCCGGGCGCGATATTATTGGCCTTGGCGCCGGTGAGCCGGATTTTGATACCCCGGATCACATCAAGGCTGCCGCAATTGAAGCTATTAACCGCGGCGAAACCAAGTATACCGCGGTTTCCGGCACCATTGCCGCCCGCGAGGCCATCGCCGCCAAATTCAAACGCGAAAATGGTCTGGACTATACCGTTGACCAGATCACCATCGGCTGTGGTGGCAAGCAGGTGCTGTATAACGCCATCATGGCGACCATCAATGAAGGTGACGAGGTGATCATTCCGGCACCGTACTGGGTGTCTTATCCGGATATCGTGCTGCTGGCTGGCGGCACACCGGTAATCGTTTCCGCCGGGATCAACAGTGGCTTCAAGATGACCCCTGAGGATCTGGAAGCTGCCATTACGCCCAAAACCAAGTGGCTGATTTTCAACTCACCGTCAAACCCGACCGGTGCGGCTTACAGTGCGGATGAAATCCGGGCGCTGGCAGATGTACTGGTTAAACACCCGCACGTCTGGGTCATGTCTGATGATATCTATGAACACCTGATTTATGACGGCTTTGAATTTGCCACCATGGCCCAGGTCGCACCTGAATTGTATGACCGCACCCTGACCGTCAATGGTCTGGCCAAAGCCTATTCCATGACCGGCTGGCGGGTTGGTTATGCCGGTGGGCCAAAGGAAATCATTGCCGCCATCAACAAGGTACAGTCGCAATCCACGACCCACACCAGTTCCATCAGCCAGGCGGCAACTGTCGAAGCTCTCAATGGTCCCCAGGATTTCATGAAAGACTGGATTGAAACCTTCCGCGGACGTCGTGACTATGTGGTTGAACAACTGAACAGCATCCCGGGCCTTTCCTGCCCGACGCCAGTGGGCGCGTTTTATGTCTACCCCAGTTGCGCCGGCGCCATTGGCAAAAAAACGCCGGGCGGTATGGAAATCACCAATGACACGGACTTTGTCACCGCCCTGCTGGAAGACGAAGGTGTGGCTGTTGTCCAGGGTGTGGCTTTTGGTCTGGAACCGCATTTCCGCGTCTCCTACGCCACTTCAAACGAAAACCTCGAAAAAGCGATGGAACGTATCCGTCGTTTCTGCGAAAGCCTGGTCTAGGGCTTCCGGTCGGGCCGCGCGCTGTGCATCGTTATGATCAAAATCACCGATCACATTGCGCTCGACCCGTCGGAGCTTTCTGAAAGCTTTATCCGCGCCGGTGGCCCTGGCGGCCAAAACGTCAACAAGGTCGCCACGGCGGTCCAGCTGCGTTTTGATATTCGCCATTCTCCATCGCTGCCTGTTGCAGTGCGCCGAAGGGCGGAGGCCCTGGCGGGCAGCCGTCTCAGCAAGGACGGCGTCATCATCATTACGGCCAATCGCTATCGCACCCAGGAACAAAACCGCAGCGATGCCCGTGCCCGTCTGGTGGAACTGTTGGCAAAAGCCGCCATTGCCCCGGTCTATCGCCGACCGACCCGACCCACCAAAGCCTCCAAACAACGTCGTCTGGACGCCAAACAAACTCGTGGCAGAATCAAACAGGGTCGCGGTCGGGTGCGGACTGACGACTAGAGTTCAGGATTATCCGGCAACATCAACGTTAATGGATTTCACAATCACATCCGTGCCCTTGTTGATGATGACAATGCCGTCGAAGGGGTCGCTGAAACTGCGATCAGAAACATCAATCAGGGTGTTTTTGTCCAGCGTGACCTGCATGCGGCCGCTGGCATCGCGGGTCCAGCGCAGGGTGTGGACCTTTTTGTCTTCCAGACGGACCGGACGGGTTGAGGCTTCGATAACTGCCCGGCCCCGGCTGTTGACGCGCAGCAGGGACAGGGTTTTGCCCGGGCGATAGGTCAGGTGATAGCCCGCCCTTTGTGGCTGGCCCTGCCAGGGGCCAACGCTGAATTCGCCGGTGTTTTTCCATGAACTGATTTCCATGGTCAGGTCAAATGCATTGTTGATGGATGCCGAGGTATAAATGCTGGCGGCCGATGGGCCTGCAACCCCGGCTGTGGTCTGGCCGCCGGTCTGGTTCTGGCCCTTCAGCGCCCCTTGTAGCAAGGCCCCCAGCAAGGCCGCCGCCGGGTCCTGGCTGGTTTGTCCGCTGTCTTGCCGGGTGTTGGCTGTAGCAACACTGCGCAGGCCCCAGCTTTTTTCAACGCGGTAGTCCCCACTGCTGACAGTCCAGCGTGGGGCGTGGGTGAAATTGCCGTCGCTGAAATTGTCACTGATCACCCGCCGCAGGGTCGGGGCACTGTATTTCTGTGCCAGCGCCTTCAGGTCCTGCAGGAACAGTGGGTTGGCGGCCCGGGCTTTTGTGGCTTCATCCACCAGGGCATTCAGTTCCTTGATCAATGCATTGATTTCTGCGCCGGATGACGTCGCCGCCGGTGCGGTCTTGGTACTGTCCGGATCAGACCAGGTGGTATAGCGGGATTGAGCCATCACCGGCGAAGCCAGCAGGGCTGAAAACAGAAGGGGCAGAAAAAGGCGCATGAAATTGATCCTCGGGTGACGGCGGTCTGACAGATACTATCCATATTAGGCTGCTCTGTATTGCCAGTTCAAATACTAAAGGGTGGAGGTCGGCACTTCACATCGTTCAGTGAAATTGTCAGAGTAGGCGCAGTCTTCAAACTTTGACCAGGTCAGGACCAGGGCATGAACACAAAACCGGCACAAGGTACCAGGCGCAGGTGGTTGCAAACGATGCGCGCCCAGACGGCAGTGATCGCCCCGGCTGCGATCCTGATCATTGCGGGCTTCTGGTTCGCCTGGCAGTTTGTTGAACCCGCGGCTCCCGACCGACTGGTCATGTCGACGGGGTCAAAATCCGGGGCATACTATTCGGTTGCCAACAAATACAAGGCGTTTTTTGCCGCTCAGGGGGTCGACCTGATTTTGCAGAATTCCGCCGGGTCGGTGGAAAACATGGACCGCCTGAAAGGTGAGGGTGATGTTCATGTCGCTTTTATGCAGGGCGGCATCGGGGACACAAAATCAGCGCCGGGTCTGATGGCACTGGGCAGTGTCTATTATGAACCGGTCTGGGTTTTTGTGCGTGACAATGCCACCGCCAGCCGCCTGACCGAACTGCAGGGCAAGCGTATTGCCGTTGGGGCACCGGGTAGTGGCACCCGCGCTGTAGCGCTGCAATTGCTGAACGACAATGGCATTGATGCGGGGTCTGCAACTCTTGTTGATCTGGGTTCTGCCGAGGCCACCAAAGGGCTGAAATCCGGAACCCTGGATGCGGCGGTTATCGTTACCTCGGTTAATTCCGACACGGTGCGGGATCTGATGACAGTACCGAATGTATCCCTGATGAGCTTTGATCGTGCGGATGCCTACCTGCGGCGGACGAACTATTTGTCCAAAGTTGTGCTGCCGGAAGGAACCATTGATCTGGCCGCCAACTTCCCGCCCCGCGATACGGTTTTACTGGCCCCGGCGGCAACCATCGTCGCCTCGGAGAAATTGCATCCGGCCCTCATCGATCTGATGCTTCTGGCCATGCACGATGCGCACCGGGAAGGCGGACATCTGGAAAATCAGGGCGAATTCCCTTCAGCGAAATATGTCAGTTTCCCGCTGGAGCCCGCAGCCGCCCGCTTCCTCGAGCGCGGCCCGCCCTTCCTGCAACGCTACTTACCCTTCCAGTGGGCCAATCTGCTGGACCGCCTGAAAGTCATGTTATTGCCCTTGCTGACGGTGCTGTATCCGTTGATTAAAATTGTCCCGCCGATTTATGGCTGGCGCATGCGCACCCGGGTCACCCGCTGGTATCGGGACCTGCAGCAACTGGATGATGATATCCGCGACCGCAATGTTTCGGTGGCAGATGCCTCACAGCGTCTGGATGAAGTGGAAGACGCGGTGGAGCATGTCTCCGTGCCGGTCAACATTGCCGCCGATGCCTACACCCTGCGTCTGCATATCGATTACCTGCGCCGTAAGCTGGAGAACATATAACCCGGTACCAGGCGTGTAATACTGTCGCAGCAGCTTTTATTTAACGCCTTTTCCCTTGCCAAGGCGGCCAAGGCTTGAAAACATTGTCTTCATAAAAAGCCATTAAATACTGTCGGTCCGGTACCGACCTGTTGCGGGTGGGTGTCTGGCGTCAGGCGGGCAACAGGTGAGGACGTGTCATGGACGCAGAACGAGCCAGGGGACCGCGCACTATTGCGCTCATCGGTCCCTATCTTTCCGGCAAGACGACCCTTCTTGAAAATATCCTCTATGTGACCGAAGCCGTGCATCGAAAGGGATCGGTGACACAAGGCAATACGGTCGGCGATTCCAGTGACGAAGCCCGTGCCCATGGCATGGGGGTAGAGGTCAATGTCGCCAGCTGTGACTATCTGGGGGATACCTATACCTTTCTGGATTGTCCCGGCAGTATCGAGTTTGGCCAGGAAGCAGCCAATGCCCTGGTCGGTGCGGATGTTGCCGTTGTTGTCTGTGAGGCCGATCCCGGCAAGGTACTGAGCCTCTCGCCAATCCTGCAATTGCTGAGTGATCTCGGCGTGCCGCACATGATCTTTGTGAACAAGATCGACCGGGCCACCGGGCGGGTTCGCGATCTGCTGGATGCCCTGCAGGCGGTGTCGGAAAAACCTTTGGTGCTGCGTCAGGTGCCGATCCGGGATGGCGAACAGATTACCGGCTATGTCGATCTGGCCTCCGAACGCGCTTATGTCTATCGCGATGGTGCGGAATCAGATGTCATTGAAATCCCTGAGGATATCAAGGAACGCGAAGGCGAAGCCCGCTACGAGATGCTGGAGAAACTCGCTGACTTTGACGATCACCTGATGGAAGCCCTGTTGGAGGAAGTCGAGCCACCAAAAGATGAAATCTTCGGCGATCTGACGACGGACCTGCGCGAAGGTCATATCGTGCCGGTTTTGCTGGGTGCCGGGGAGCATGAAAACGGCGTGCGTCGTTTGCTCAAGGCCCTGCGCCATGAAGGCCCGACGTCGGCGGCGGCTGCCGCCCGGGCCCATGTTGAAGGTGATGCACCGTTGGGCCAGGTGCTGAAAACCTATCACACCGCCCGCGGCGGCAAGCTGTCGCTGGTGCGGGTCTGGTCGGGGACCATCAAGGATGGTGACACTGTAAATGGCGAGCGCATTTCCGGCCTGTTCCGCATGACCGGGCATAACACCCACAAAATCGCCTCCGCCAGTGCCGGTGAGGTTGTGGCCATGGGCCGCCTCGACGGAATTCATACCGGCGCGACCATTACCACACAGGGCACACCGCCCGCCCTGCGCAAGGCGGAAGCCGGTATGCCGGTTTATTCCATGTCGCTGGAAGCCGCTGACCGCAATGACGAGGTCAAACTGTCCGGTGCCATGCACAAGCTGCTGGAAGAGGATCCGTCACTGAAGTTTGAACATGATGACGATGCCAATCAGTGGCTGTTGATGGGGCAGGGAGAGATGCACCTGCGTGTCGCCGTGGAGCGACTGCAAAACAAGTACGCTCTGAAGGTGACAACCGGAAAACCGCGTGTGCCGTACAAGGAAGCCATCACCAAAGGGGTCTCCCAGCATTCACGTTACAAAAAACAGTCTGGTGGCCACGGTCAGTTCGGTGATGTGCATGTTGAGATCAATCCATTGCCGCGCGGCAGCGGGTTTGAATTTTCCAGCACGGTTGTTGGTGGCTCGGTGCCCAAACAATATATTCCGGCGGTGGAAAACGGCGTAAAGGAATATCTGGGCAAAGGGCCGCTGGGTTTTCCGGTGGTGGATCTGGCTGTAACCCTGACGGATGGCCAGCATCATGCCGTGGATTCCTCGGAAATGGCTTTCAAAACCGCCGGTCGCATGGCCATGCAGGAAGGCATGCCCAAATGCAGCCCGGTCCTGCTGGAGCCTGTATTGCATGTGGATATCTTTGTGCCCAGCGATGTTACAGCCAGGGTCAATGCCACCATCTCCAGCCGACGCGGACATATCCTTGGGTTTGATGCCCGGGATGGCTGGCCTGGGTGGGATGTGGTGACGTCGCACATGCCGCAGTCGGAAATGCATGACCTGATTATTGAATTACGCAGTCTCAGTTCCGGCGTCGGGACCTTTCAGTGGAGTTTTGATCACCTGCAACAGTTGTCAGGACGTCTGGCGGATGATGTAATTGCGGCAGCTGCTTCCGGCGGCTGACAATATTTATTTGGTTCCCTGCCAGCCTGGTCGAACGGGTCGGCAGGAAACCGGACGCCAAAGGTTTTTTTAATGGATCATTCATCTGCCCGAGCGGCAGCAACAATCGTCGCTGCCCGGCGGCATCAACGGCGCATGGCGCACATTGACCCCAAACACCAGCCCGACAGCCTGATGGAGGCCTACGCCATCCAGGATCAGGTGGTGAAATATCTGGGCGGTGAAGCGGCCGGCTGGAAAATCGGCTGCACCAATGTCGTGGCGCAACAACAGCTGGGCGTGGATGAACCCTTCCGGGGTCGGGTTCTGGGCAAGGCTATACATGCCAGTCCGGCGGTCCTCAGTGCCGGGGCTACCATGATGCGGGTGGTCGAAACTGAACTGGCCTTTCGCATGGGGGCTGCGTTGCCCTTGAGAAACGCGCCCTACACCCGGGAAACCGTGGAACCCGCCATCGAAGCCCTGATGCCGTCACTGGAAATTGTGGATTCGGTCTGGGAAGACTGGGAAAAGGTTGGCGCCCTGCATCTGATTGCTGACAACGGCTGTCACGCAGGCCTGGTACTGGGTGAGGAAGCCCGGGACTGGCGCAATGTTGATCTGGCGACGTTCGAAGTCAGCGTTTCCATGAATGATGCACCGCCCCTGACCGGCAAGGGCGGCAACGCCATGGGCCATCCGCTGAACGGCGTCGCCTGGCTGGCCAATGATCTCGCCAGCCTGGGACGTGAACTGAAAGCCGGGGACGTTATTTCAACCGGCGTGCTGACCGGTTTGCTGTTCGCCAATGCCGGTGACCACATCGTTGCTGACTATGGCCAATTCGGAGAACTGGAACTGACCTTCAGCGATTAGGCTATTTCTTTTCGATGAATTCCACGGTGATACCGTCCCAGGTTTTTGTATAGACCACCCGGTTGCCGGTATTGGGGCCCTGATCAATGACCCAGGGGGCGGCGTATGGTTCCACGCCATAGGGGGCAACAGCGGCCAGGGCGGCGTCGACGTCATCCACATCCAGGGCGATATGGGCGAAGGCGGTGTCACAGGGGCGGGCTGTATTGGCAGACCGTTCTGCCGGGCCGACATATTCAATCAGTTCCAGCCGGTGTCCCGGTCCCTGGATAAAGGCGACCACGATATCCGCGCCTTCCACGCCGGTGATGTGGCGAATGGCTTCGGGATTGCGTGGGGCCTTGTTAATCAGCTCAAACCCCAGGGCTTCGCAGAAGAATTTCACACTGCGATCAAGATCGGCGACGGTGAAGCTGGTGTGGTTGAAGCCATGAATTTTAAAGTCGGGCATGATGCGGTCCTGTTGCGATAATGTCAGGCAGGTATTATCCGGCATATAACAGGTGCTGCAAGACCCGGTGTTGCCAGATTGGCAAGTCAACTTCACTTCACAGACCTTTGAATTGCTCTAATCAGGTCAACAAGTCATGTTGCAGGAATATTTAATGGAGAAATATTCATGTTAATCCGTATTCCCAAGTCCTGGCAGCTCCCCGAGCGTGACGTTACAGACGAAAAACTGTTTCACAACCGCCGTGCCCTTTTAAAAGGCGTTGCCGCCGGGACCCTGCTGGCAGGTGCAACATCCGGTCTGGCGTCAAATATGGCGCGGGCAGCTGCCGGACCGGCCGACCCGTCGGGCAAATACTATCCGGCCACCCTGAACCCGGCTTTTGCCGATGCCGGACGCTCGGTAACACCGGAAGGTCTGGCCAGCACCTACAATAATTTTTATGAATTTGGCAGCCACAAAAAGATTTCCCGGGTGGCCCAGGAAAAACTGAAGGTCCGTCCGTGGGAAGTTGTCATTGACGGTCTGGTGGAAAAGGAACTGCGCCTGCCCATTGATGACTTGTTGGCCAAAATGCCCATCGAAGAGCGCATTTATCGTCACCGCTGTGTTGAAGCCTGGTCCATGGTTGTGCCGTGGTCAGGGTTTCCGCTGAAGGCCTTGGTGGCCCTCGCCAAACCACAGTCGTCGGCGAAGTTTGTGCAGATGCAGACTTTTAATGATCCTGAAATGGCACCGGGCCTGAAACAGTTCTGGTACCCTTGGCCCTATACCGAAGGTTTGACCATGGCCGAGGCCATGAACGACCTGAGCTTCATGGTCACCGGCGTCTATGGCAAACCCGCTGCTGCCCAGTTTGGTGCGCCGCTGCGTCTGGCCGTGCCGTGGAAGTACGGCTTCAAGGGCGTCAAATCCATCGTCCGCATCAGCTTCACCGACAAAAAACCGAAAACCTTCTGGGAAAGCATACAGGCCGCGGAATATGGCTTCTGGGCCAACGTCAATCCTGAAGTGGATCATCCGCGCTGGAGCCAGGCGTCCGAGCGCACCTTGCAGGGGGATCGCATCCCGACGCAAATGTTCAACGGATATGGCGAACAGGTCGCGGGTCTGTACAAGGATATGAAGGGCGTGGCGCTGTATAAATAAGCTGTCGTCGTCCCGCTGTATTTGCCTGGTCGCTGCCGTCGTGTATGTTGCCGGACATGGATACAAAGGTAGAAAACGTGCGGGACCAGGCGCTGGATTGTGTGCCCGGACTGATCATTTTTGATTGCGACGGCGTGTTGGTGGATTCCGAAGGCCCGGCCAACCGGGTGCTGTGTGAAATCCTGAACGGCTATGGTCTTGACCTGACGCCAACTGAAGTCGCCAAGGTCACAACCGGCATGTATATGGGTAGTCTCGTCGCCTGGGCTGAAAGCCTGCTGGGTTTTTCCCTGCCCGACGATTTTGTCCCGAAGCTCCGGGAAGCAGATCACATTGCCTTCGAAAAGGATCTTCAGGCCATCCCGGGCATCTATGAAGTGCTGGATGAGGTGGAACGCCGGGGCATTCCTAAATGTATCGGCTCCTCCGGGCCGCTGGAAAAAATGGATGTGACGCTGAGAGTGACCGGGCTATTGTCCCGGTTCGAAGGAAGCATTTTCAGCGCCCATCAGGTTGGCAAAGGCAAACCGGAACCGGATGTCTTTCTGTTCGCGGCAGAAAGCATGGGCGTGACCCCGGAAAACTGTGTTGTGATAGAAGACAGTGTTCCCGGTGTTCAGGCCGCTGTCGCTGCGGGTATGGCAGTGTATGCCTATGCAGCACCCAACAGTGAAGAAGTAGGGCACGGGCCAAAAGCGCTGGCTGATGCCGGGGCACGGGTGTTCCGGGATATGGCTGATCTGCCTGATTTGCTGCGCCTGAGAAACTGACAGGAAAGCACCTGAGCAATGACAGAAAGCGGCTCCCTCAAGGTTATATTTGCAGCCCTGGTGGGGAACGCGCTGATCGCCGTCACCAAATTTTTTGCCGCCTCCGTTACCGGCTCCTCCGCCATGCTGAGCGAGGCCATTCATTCCCTGGTCGATACCGGCAACCAGGTGCTGATGCTGCACGGCATGCGTCGGGCCAAACGACCGGCCGATGAAGCCCATCCTTTTGGCTATGGCATGGAGGTCTATTTCTGGACTTTTGTTGTCGCCATTCTGGTGTTTGCCGGCGGTGCCGGTGTGTCCATCTATGAAGGCGTGCACAAGGTCATGAACCCCGAGCCCGTCAGCAATGTGATGATCAACTACATTGTGCTGGGGGCGGCGACCGTTTTTGAGAGCGTCGCCTGGTATATCGCCTACAAGGAATTTGGTCGCTCCAAGGGTCGTATGAGCATCATCGAGGCGGTCAGCCGCAGCAAGGACCCGACCGTCTTTACGGTTCTGTTCGAAGATACCGCCGCCCTGCTGGGTCTGGTCGTTGCCTTTGTTGGTATTGCCGTGGCGGACTATCTGGATATGCCGATGCTGGATGGTGTGGCCTCCATCGTCATCGGTCTGATCCTGGCACTGACGGCGTCCTTGCTGGCGTTTGAAACCAAGGGTTTGCTGATCGGGGAGGCAGCCCACCCCCGTGTGGTCGACGGTGTGCGCCGCATCGCCCGGGCCGAGGATACGGTGGTCGGGGTCAATGAAATCCTGACCATGCATCTGGGGCCGCGGGACGTTCTGCTGAATGTCAGTCTGGATTTTGCCGACCAGCGCAGCGCCGGTGATGTCGAGACCGCGGTAACCAGCATGGAACGCCAGATCAGGAGGCAGTTCCCCGAGGTCACCCGGGTCTTTATCGAAGCCCAGTCAAAGGCCGCCCAGAGGCGTTTCTGACTGTCCTACCATTCCCCGATCCGGAAGCCCTGTTTCTGCGAGTTGTCAGTGCGGGCGATGACATCGGCGTCTGACATGGTTCGGCGGAAGCGGCGGCGGCGCATCCAGGTGAACAGGCGGTCCTGTTTTTCCTCGCGAATGGCGGCGTGCTGAGCCGACGTGCCCAGATCATTTTGTTCGTCCGGATCGTTTTCCAGATCAAACAGCTGTGGCGGAAAACCATCGTAATATATGTACTTCCAGCGCTCGGTGCGGACCATCCAGGCGAGAGACGTGGTGGGCTTCCGGTCCAGGCTATTGCGAGCGCCACGAAAGCTGTAATCCAGTTCACTGAAGGCGGTTTCGCGCCAGTCGACAGGTGTTTCAGGGGCGGAAAGAAGCGGCATTAATGATCGCCCTTCCAGGCGTTTGTGTTCAACCTGGCCGCCCGATGCCTCGACAAATGTTGGCACCAGATCAATGGCCTCGACCAGGGCATCGCTGACCCTGCCGCGCGTGGCATCGGCGGCCCTGGAAGGGTCCACGATTATCAGCGGAATACGGGCGCTGGCCTCGTGGAACAATTCCTTTTCGCCCAGCCAGTGGTCGCCAAGGTAGT
>Ga0316204_10007403_pt1 | contig 16067 bp, 15 predicted proteins | sample 6monrhotite_MG_2_FD_205661 | JGI IMG/M metagenome (GOLD analysis project Ga0316204, IMG submission 205661) | Microbial mat bacterial communities from mineral coupon in-situ incubated in ocean water Damariscotta River, Maine, United States -... | ecosystem: Environmental > Aquatic > Marine >... | reverse complement strand
GCATTGCGGATGCCGTCACGGTGGCCGGGCGTACCGCCGCGCAGGCGGATGTTGCCGCCACCTTGATCGCCAACGCCGTGAGCCTCGGCGCGCATCCATCTGTGCAAACCTGTCGGGCCGATGCGCTCAGCCCGGACAGCGATCTTGGCCCACGCCATGTCACAACCCAGGTTGGTCCCTTGCGCGAGGCCGAGATCGACCGCGCATTGCGGGCCGGTGCAGGTTTCGCGCAAACCCTCTGTGCGCGCGGGTTGATCTGTCAGGCGTCGCTTTTGCTACAGGGTAAAACCCTGTTGGTCACACCTCAGCCCTTAGTCCATAGAAAGTCCATCCATGCCTGAATTTGTCGTCCGCAAGATGCAGCTTATTGTCGAAGAAGTCCGCCATGACGGGGGACCGGCACCGGAAACACCGCGCAGACTTGCCGCGATCCTGGCCTGTGTCTCGAACCCGTTTGCCGGTCGGCATGTCGCCGACATCCAGCCCGCGATGGAAGACCTCAAGCCGCTGGGTGCTGAGATGAGCGAGCGGTTGATTGCGGCGCTTGGGGACAAGGACGCCATCGACGGCTATGGCAAGGGAGCGATTGTGGGTGAGAATGGCGAGTTGGAGCACGGAGCGCTTTGGCATGTGCCGGGGGGCTATGCGATGCGCGGGTTATTGGGTCAGTCTAATGCGATTGTGCCATCGTGCATGAAACGCGGTGGCATCGGCAGCAGACTGGACATCCCGCTGGGCCACATCAACGCCGCCTATGTCCGCAGTCACTTTGACGGCATCGACGTCGGGTTACCGGATGGGCCAAAGGCAGCCGAAATTGTCTTTGGTCTGGCCATGTCTTGTGGTGGGCGGGTGCACAGCCGGATGGGGGGGCTGGAAACCTGGGAGGTCAAGGGCGACGACGGGCTGCGGTAATCGGTGATCCAATCGGCTCCGCACCCGGCCCGGTCTGGCCCAGGTGACGCACACCTCAGCTTTGGTGCTGGGTTTTCAGGTAGGCCATCACCGCCGGACGCACGGACATTTCCCCGCGATCCCGCGCCATTTCGATAACGTCGCGGACCTCATCAAGTCTGCTGCGCCGCAGCAAGCTTTTGACCGGACCGATGGAGGCCGGCCGCATCGAAAACGAGCGGAATCCAAGTGCGGCAAAACACAGCGCCTCGATCGGGCGGCCTGCGTCTTCTCCACAAAACGAAAGATCCGTCTCTGTCTCTTCGCACCGTTTCACGATGCCTTCGAGGAAGGTCAGAAAACTCACATTCAAGGTATCATAACGCCGCCTGACCCGTTCGTTCTCGCGGTCGGCGGCAAAGAAGAACTGCTTGAGATCATTGCCGCCAACAGACAGAAATTCAACCTCCTCAAAGAATTTTTGCGGCGCGAAGGCCAGACTTGGGGTCTCGAGCATTGCGCCGATCTCGATCTTCTCGGGCAATATGTGACCCAGCTTTTCTTCGCGGGCCATTGCCTTGTCCATTTCCGCGCGGGCCTGACGGTATTCCTCAAACTGTGCGACAAAGGGGAACATCACGGTCAGCGGGCGCCCGTTGGCGGCCCGGATCAGCGCCTGCAACTGCATCCGCATCACACCGGGCTTGTCCAGCCCGACCCGGATCGCACGCCACCCCAGCGCCGGGTTGGGTTCGTCCGTGGGACGCATATAGGGCAAAACCTTGTCCGACCCGATGTCGAGTGTCCGAAACACAACCCGCTTGCCATGCGCGGCATCGAGCACACGGGCGTAGAGCGCAGAAAGCTCTGATCGACTGGGCATCTTGTTGCGCACAAGAAATTGCAGTTCGGTCCGAAACAAACCCACGCCTTCCGCGCCAGACCCATCCAGAGATGGCAGATCGGCCATCAAACCGGCATTCATCTGTAGCGACACCAGATTTCCACACAGGGTCTGTGCAGGCAGTTCGCGGATGGAGGCATAGCGTTCCTGCGCCGCGGCCTGCATCGCGATCTTGTCCCGAAAGGCCGTTGCAACCGTATCGTCGGGCCGCAGATGAACAATCCCCTGTTCACCATCTACCATCACGTGATCCCCGTTCAGCGCGTCATTGGTGATCCGTCCGGCCTGCACCACGAGGGGGATGGCCAGCGCCCGTGCCACAATGGCCGCATGCGACCCGACCGAGCCGTCTTCGAGCACAATACCCCTCAGGGCGCGTCCGTAATCCAGCAACTCGGCCGGGCCGATGTTGCGCGCCACCAGGATTGGGTCGTCGGGCAATTCGGCCCCGGTGTTGGAACCCTGCCCGGTGAGAATGCGCAGCAGCCTGTTCGACAGATCGTCAAGATCGCTCAACCGTTCACGCAGGTAGGCATCAGTGACCTGCCCCATGCGGGAACGCGCCGTCGATTGTTCCTTTTCCACTGCCGCCTCTGCCGACAGGCCGCTTTGGATGCTTTCGCACATCCGCCGCATCCATCCCTTGGAGTTGGCAAACATGCGGTAGGCTTCAAGAACCTGCTGTTGGTCCTTGTCGCCCTGTGCCATGGCCATCATCTGGTCGACACCAACACGCAGTTCTTCGACCGCCCCGTTCAGGCGTTCTTCTTCACGGGTGGGGTCATCTGCAATCGGGTTGGACACCACCACACGCGGCTCGTGCAACCAGACATGCCCCTCTGCGACGCCTTCCTGTCCGACCGTGCCACGGAACAGGACCGGTTGTGAATGCCGGGCTGACATTGCGGCCCCTTCGCCGACAAAGGCCCCCAGTTCGGTCATTTCGGCCAGAACCATCGCCACCACTTCGAGCGCATAGACCTCGTCGGCGGAAAACTCACGCGCCGCCTTGGATTGCACCACCAATACGCCGAGCATTTCGCCAAGCCGCTGGATTGGCACGCCTAGAAAGCTGGAAAAAATCTCTTCTCCGGTTTCCGGCATGAACCGGAACCCCGGCGCTTGCGGCGCATCGGGTGTGTTGATGATGCCTTTGCCCTTGGCCACGCGCCCGACAAGACCCTCGCCCAGCTTCATCCGTGTCTCGTGCACCGCGTCCGCGTTCAGACCTTCGGTCGCACAAAGCTCAAGCGTGTCCTGATCACGGAAAAGATAAATCGAACAGACTTCGCACCCCATGGAGGACGCGATAAGCGAGGTGATCTTGTTGAGCCGTGCCTGACCGGCATCATCCCCCGCCATTGCATCGCGCAACCGACCCAAGAGCTTTCGGCTCCCCGTTTCCATCCGCTCAGCCATACTGGCCTGTCTCCCCATCAATGCAGCACCAGCTTAGACCACAGCAGGCGTGAAAGCGAAATGGCAGATTTCACAACACCGGTTCAAGAACCGATCCTGCGGTCAAGTCAGCCATTGCTCGCGAATACAGCGCCGCCATGAAAATATCGCCCCGCACCCTTTGCAAGGGCGAGATAAGAGGGTCTGCCGCACATGTTGCCCGCGCAACCCGCAACGCGGACACCCGCGCGCCATCCTTGTGAACCGAGAGATTAGGCAGCCTTGTCCAGCTCAAAAGCATCATGCAGCGCCTGAACGGCCAGTTCCATGTACTTGCGGTCAATCAAAACCGAAATCTTGATTTCAGAGGTGGTGATGACCTGAATGTTGATGCCTTCGGCGGACAGAACCTCAAACATTTTTGCGGCAACACCAGTGTGGCTGCGCATGCCAATTCCGACAACCGAAACCTTGGCAACGTCAGTGTCCGCAACCAACTGCTGATAGTTGATGACCCCTTCATCCCTTGCCTGCGCGATGGCCTTTTCTGCGCGCAGCACCTGATCCACCGGGCACGACCACGTCATGTCGGTGCGGCCCTCTTCGGAAATATTCTGCACAATCATGTCGACGTTCACGCCGCCATCGGACAACGCACCAAAGATCGCCGCTGCGATTCCCGGCCTGTCGGCAACCGAAAGAAGGGTCATCTTGGCTTCGTCGCGGCTGAATGCGACCCCTGCCACCACATTGCTTTCCATAATTTCCTCCTCATCGCAGACAAGCGTACCGGCATCGTCTGATTGTTCTTCAAAACTAGATAGCACCCGCAGCTTGACTTTGTAGCGCATGGCCAGTTCAACGGACCGCGTCTGCAACACCTTGGCACCCAGCGAGGCCAGTTCGAGCATTTCTTCAAATGCGATCTTGTCCAGCTTGCGCGCCTTTGCGCTGACACGAGGGTCGGTTGTGTAAACACCATCCACATCCGTGTAGATGTCACATCGTTCCGCATCAAACGCGGCTGCAAATGCCACCGCCGTGGTGTCCGACCCGCCACGGCCCAGCGTGGTAATACGACCTTCGGGGCTGACGCCTTGAAAACCGGCAATCACGGCCACCCGCATGCCCTCACCGAATTTGGCCATGATATTTTCGGGCGGGATCTCTTCAATGCGCGCGGCGGAATGCGCCGAGGTTGTCTTGACTGGCACCTGCCAGCCCTGCCATGACCGTGCAGGCACGTCCATTTCCTGCAAGGTCAAGGCCATCAACCCGGCGGTCACATTTTCGCCGGACGACACAACCGCGTCATATTCGCGCGCGTCATACATGGGGGAGGTCTCGTTTACCCAGCCGACCAACTCATTGGTCTTGCCCGACATCGCCGAGACAATGACGATCACGTCATATCCCTTGGACACCTCAACGCCGACACGTTTTGCCGCGCGGCGGATACGGTCGAGTGTCGCCACCGACGTGCCGCCAAATTTCATCACCAGAACAGGCATTCAAACTCTCCGCCTTTCAACACGCAGGCGGTCTACGCCAGCCCCCCGCCATGCGCAAGGCTGCCCTCTGCTTCATTTTCCAAAACAGACCATCGCAAAGCGGTGGCCGAAGATCGAAGGGTCTCAATAAGGGTGCACGCGGCCGTCCCAGGTTTCAAAGCATCCAGTGGACTCGAGGCTCAGGGCATCAAAGCGTGAGACCAAACCGGCAACCGCTTCGTCCGTCCCGATGTCGCCACCTTCCCCACCCATGTCGGTACGCACCCAGCCGGGATGGTAAATGCCGACCGCGATCCCCTCCCTACGCAAGTCAGACGCCAGATTGCGACCGAGGTTCAATGCCGCAGCCTTGGATGCGCGATAAATGTAGCTGCCGCCCGGCGCTCGTGTGCTGGAACCCATTTGCGAGGAAATAATCGCGATCTTGCCCGCGCCAGAACGGCGCAGATGTGGCAAAAGGGCCTGAATGCTCAGGAACACGCCTGTCACATTGGTCGCAAAACTTTGGGCCCAGAGGTCCGCACCATAGCCGGTGTCCAGATCATGCCCCTTGTCCAGATACACCCCCGCGTTGCACACGAGCAGATCCACGGCCCGCGCACCAAGGGCCTCGGCCATCTCTTTGTGGCTTCCGGGTCTTGTCACATCCAACTGGATGTCGGCGGTGACGGAACGGCCCGTGCCGATCACATCCCTGCCCAGGCCCCTGTAATGCGCTGCCAATCCGGCCCCGATCCCTCTGGTTGCGCCGGTTATCAAGATGGTCATGGGCGTTCCTCCCTAGCTCAATTTCTTTTTGGGGGTGAACGGCAGAGGCATCACCGGGACGCCATCCTCAATCAGCTCTTTTGCCTGATCTATCCGCGCTTCACCATAGATCGACCTTTCGGGCGTGTCACCCAGATGCATGGCCCGTGCCTCGGCCGCGAATTTGTCACCGACATAATCGGAGCTGTCTTCAACCTTGCGGCGCAGATCTTCCATCGCCTTTTCCACGTCCGAACCCGGATTATGAAGCTCCGGGGCGGCGGGTGTTTCCGACTTTGACATCACGCGCGGTGCCATGACCGCCTTGCCAACCTTGGTTGACCCGCAGACCGCGCAGCTCAGGTGGCCGGATGCCGCCAGCGTGTCAAATGCCGCTGCCGACCTGAACCAGCTTTCAAAGGTGTGATCGTCTTCGCATTTGAGCGCATATTGGATCATGCCGCAGCCAACCTTTTTCCACATGCCCGAGGCGGTGCTGAAAACCGGCACACCCCGGCGACCTGAGAAATAACATCTCTCATACGATCTGGTGCGCGGGCAAGGCTACGTCAAGCTTCATGTGCGCCCCGGTCGCGGGTCAAAATCAATAATGAGCCGCGCCAGCTCCGGTTCCGCCACCAGCTTCGCCGCCCGTTTCCGCGACACCCATTGCCTGCGGCGCTGCCCCGCTTCGGGGAACTTCTTGGCCAGCGATTTCACCTGCACCGGGTAGAGCATCGCCAGACACGGCAGACCGCCGCTCTTGTCCATCGTCTTTTCGTAGGAATAGACGCCAAGGCAGGCATCAACCGTTCGGCCATGCACCCCTGCTTCCTCCCAGGCTTCGCGCAGGGCCGATGCAGCGGGCGTCTTGCCTTCCATTGGCCACCCTTTGGGCACTATCCATCGCCGCGAGCCACGCGACGTGACCAACAGAATCTGGACCTTGCCACGTTTGATTCGATAGCAAAGTGCTGCAAACTGAGTGCGTATTTCACTCTTGCGCGCACCATGAAGGTTTATCGGCAACTGCTTTATCATCCGGTCCTCTAGGTGTCGCATTCCGTGTCCCGATCATAGCTGCACGTTGCGAAAGATCAAAGCCACCCTATTGCGCTTGTGCGGCCAATCTTCATGGCGGATAGTGCGCCCGATGACACGTATTCTGCTTCTTCTGATTGGCCTGTCGCTTGGGTCCGCGTTGCCGTCGAATGCGGCCGGACCGGTAACGGTATTTGCTGCCGCAAGCCTGCGGGGGGTGCTGGATGACATTGCCGCACAGTATGACGCGCCCGTTGTCCTGTCCTTTGGCGGGTCCGGCGCCATTGCTCGGCAAATCGCCGCAGGCGCGCCTGCGGATGTGGTCATTTTGGCCAACCGCGACTGGATGGCATGGTTGCAGTCCCGCAGGGCCGTGGCGCAGGGTCAGATAACAACAGTCGCGCAAAACCGGCTTGTGGTGATCGGTCCGGCCGATGCGGCATCCATCACCGCTCAGGAATTGCCCGCACGTCTGGGCGATAGCCGGCTGGCCATGGGGCAGCGCGATGCGGTTCCGGCAGGCACCTATGCCCGCGAATGGCTGACTGCGGCGGGGTTATGGGATGCCCTGAAAAACCAGTTGGCCGAAACCGACAACGTGCGCGCCGCACTTGCCCTTGTCGCACGTGGCGAAACCGCCTTCGGGGTGGTTTATGCCACGGACGCCGCGGCGGAACCGGAGGTCTCGGTCGTCTACGAAATCCCGCAGGGCCTTCACAGCCCGATCCGGTATCCTGCGGCGGCCCTGACCCCGGATGGGCAGCGGTTCCTGGACCACCTTGCCCGCGAAGGGGCGGCTGCGGTTTTTGCCTCCTATGGCTATGCGCAGGTGACACCATGACGATGGATGCCGCTGCATGGGACGCGTTGCGCCTGTCGCTTTGGGTGGCATGTTGGGCGACCGTTCTGGCGGTGCCTGCCGCTCTCTGGATAGCCTGGGTACTGGCGCGCAAGGAATTCTGGGGGAAATCGGTGCTCAACGCGCTGGTTCACCTGCCGCTGGTTCTGCCGCCGATAGTGACCGGATATCTGCTGTTGCTGGCGTTTGGACGCAACGCGCCGCTCGGGCGGGTGCTTGACACGCTGGGTCTGGGTCTGGCGTTTCACTGGTCCGGTGCGGTGCTTGCCGCCATCATCATGGGATTTCCGCTGATGGTGCGGGCGATGCGTCTGGCCATCGAAGCGGTCGATCCACGGCTGGAAGAGGCCGCCGCAACACTGGGCACGCCGCGCATGGCCATCTTTGCGCGGGTCACCCTGCCGCTGATCACCCCCGGCATCCTTGCGGGCGCGGTGATGGGGTTTGCCAAGGCGATGGGCGAATTCGGGGCAACAATCACCTTTGTTGCCAACATCCCCGGTCAGACCCAGACCTTGCCAAGCGCGATCTGGACCGCCTTGCAAATACCCAACGGGGAAGCGCAGGCCATCACGATGGTGCTTCTCGCCAGTTTTGTCGCTCTGGGGGCCGTCGCCCTGTCCGAGGTGCTGGCCAGACGCGTTGCCCGCCGGATTGCAGGCACATGAGCCTGCGCGTGGACATGCGCCACAGCTTTGGCGCGTTTGCCGTTGATGTGGCTTTTGATGCAACGGACGGGATAACGGCGCTTTTTGGCCGCTCGGGCGCGGGCAAGACTACGGTCATCAATGCGGTTGCCGGATTGTTCAAACCGGACGCTGGCCGGGTGAGTTTTGGCTCAGAGACCCTGTTTGACCATGATGCCGGTATCTTCGTGCCGCCGAACCGACGACGGCTGGGATATGTTTTTCAGGATGCACGCCTGTTTCCGCATCTGTCAGTGCTGAACAATCTGATGTTCGGAAACCGATATACTGCGCCCGGTGCCGCCGGTCCGACACTGGATGAAGTTGTCGACCTGCTGGGTCTGTCGGCTTTGCTGGAACGCGCTCCGGCGACCTTGTCAGGGGGCGAGAAACAACGTGTCGCCCTGGGCCGCGCTCTGCTGAGCCATCCCCGGATGCTGTTGATGGACGAACCCCTCGCCAACCTGGATGGACCACGCAAGCAGGCAATCCTGCCCTATCTCGAACGCCTTCGGGATGGGCCGCTCCGTTTGCCGATCCTCTATGTCAGTCATGCGGTTGACGAGGTGACGCGGCTGGCAGACCGGCTGGTCTTGTTGCACAACGGTCAGGTCAGCGCCCAGGGACCGCTTTACGAGGTGATGTCCGATCCCAGCGCGGTGCCATTGCTTGGCGTGCGTGAGGCCGGTGCGGTGATCGATGCACGGGTGACTTCCCATGCCGCTGATGGGCTGAGCACCCTGGCGATCAGCGCGGGTCAATTGGAATTGCCGGGCGTTCAGGCCGCCGTTGGTGCCCGTGTCCGGATCAGGATACTGGCGCAGGACGTCATCTTGTCCCGGATTCGGCCAGAGGCCCTGTCATCGGTAAACATACTGCCTGTGACGATAGAAAAGGTACATCCCGGCGACGGCCCCGGAGCCGCCATAGCCCTGCGGGCGGGTGACGACCGGATTTTGGCCCGCGTCACCGCCCGCGCGGTGGCGGAACTGGGGCTGGTTGAGGGTGTCGCCTGTTTTGCCATCCTGAAGGCCACGACTGTGGCACCGGGCAGTATTGGGCGGTAAGGTTCAAACCCCCTATAGTGGCATTATATCGCAGTTACACACATTATGGTTGCAATTCTCGGAAGCCTGCATCATTTTCGGCTGAATTTTATTCAACCACCTGGCACCATGAAACAATTTCTGACGATATTCATTTTCCGCAACTTTTCGCCTGCGTCGCATGGACAGATTACATTCGGGCTTTGCCCCGTGCGGTCACATGGCGTCCGACCCCGATATAAAACCAGCGGTCCGACCACCGGCCTTGCCTGTTTTCCAAAACCGATGCCACACGTATTGCGGTAGGGAGCCTGAGACATGGGTCGGATTATTGCCTATCTTTTGGCGGCCGTTGTGGTGGTTGCTTTTGCGTCCTCATTTTTCCTTACCCTCTTCGTGGTCCAGCCCATTGACGCTGTTCCCGAGGGGCGAACGCTGATCGTCTCCCGCTCCGAAAACATGGAGTTCATCGACAGCGCCGACGCAATCTGCGCGCGCGAAATGGTCAATGTATCACATTTTTGCCGGACCGGCGCGCTGGCCGATGTTATCAACACTCGCCAAATCTACGCCCGTTTGCCCTATAGTGAGTGGCTCTATAAAATTTCGACGGACGGGAAATCATACGAAAAGACAGGCCATCGAAGCTCGAATCATGACGATCCCATCAGGCAATAGCCTCGGTGCCACCGCCATGGGAAAGGGGCTCTCTTGAACCGTGACGACACAGCGCTTTCGTAAAAACAGTCTGGCCCGTCCAACGCTGCATGAAATCAGGGTTTCGGCGCGCTGAGGTTTGAGTGATTTCAATGTTCACCGACAGGCGCCTCACTTTGCCGGAGATGGCCCTTCCAGAGCGCCTTGCGTCATCTCACCGCTGGTGGCGGCCCGATCCTGTCTTGCAACCGCGCAACAAGTTCGCTGTGCGGCACATCGGCGTCGATCACCAGTTTGCGCATGCTGAAATGAACATGGGCCATTTCTTCGTAATAGCTGGTATAGGCATAGTTTGTGGCCGCCCCCGCTACGGCCCCAAGAACCGGCACCGCCTGCGCCGCAAGCTTCTGTCCCAGCACAATCGCCAGTTTGGGGGCAACCCTTGCAACCACCGTCTGCATCGCCTTGCCTGATAACGTCAGCCGCGCCGCCAGAAAACCAAGGTCGGTGCCATCGTCCCTGGCAAGCGGGCCAGCCGCAGCAAAGACCTGGACACAGTCGAATTGCACATTCTCGGCCTCGGGATCAAAGCCATGCTGAACCGCGACGCCCTGAATGACCCGTAACAACAATGTCGTGGTCACGGGCAGTTCGGCCAGTGCTGTCGGCAATCCGCCTGCCCCGCCTGCCGCCCCCATCGCCGCACTCACCGCCTGATTGAGCCAACTTTTCTGATCCGGGACATAAGAGCGGCTGGAATGCGCGGCCTTCATCGCCTGATTTAGCGCCTTGACCGTTGCCGCATCCAGATTCTGACGCACGCCCTTGGGCAATTGATCCAGCAGGTTTTCAGCACTGCCACCAATCAGGTTCAGCACATGCATGCCAATGCCCCCCGCCCCGCGATAGCGCGCCGCGATCTGATCCAGTTGCGCATCAACGTCGATTTTGACCGGAAGGTCGGTGGAGATTTGCATGGTTTTTCCTTCTGACTACCCCCTATGTGGGCAAGGACAGCGCAGGATTCAATCAATCCACCGCCGAACATCTCCGGAAACACCGCCCCAGGCGCCCGGAACAAGGGCCCGCCCGAGAACACGTTCAGGGTTTGTTGGTGGCGGCATATGAACGCCTGACAGGCGTTCGAAGCCAAACTTTCCATAATATGGCGCATCCCCGACCAACATCACGCGATTCCATCGCATCGGCGCGGCATATTTGAGGCTTTCTTCGATCAGCAGGCGACCCAGCCCCTCGCCCTGTCGCGTTGGGTGCACGGCCACCGGCCCCAGCAACAGCGCCGGAGCGGTGCCGACCCGGACAGGCCAATACCGGATGGCACCGCCCAGGATACCGTCAGCATCCCGCGCCACATGGCTCAGCCCGGCAACCGCTGGCACCCCGTCGCGCAACCGGTAGGACGACAGCGCCTCGCGCCCCGGCGCGAAACAGGTGTCGTAAAGCGCTTCGATCTCCCAATGATCGGCGTCCGTTTCTGGGTTCAACTGGTACAAGGTGCGGATCTTTCCGGTTTGCAGTGGTCACCGCCCTATCATGGGGGTAGTCAAAGGTGCAAACAGCCAAGGATATGCCACATGTTTTATCGCCCTACGGACGGTCACGGCCTGCCGCACAATCCGTTCAATGCCATCGTGACCCCCCGCCCGATCGGCTGGATTTCGACCCGCGACGCTGCCGGGCATGACAATCTGGCCCCCTATTCGTTCTTCAACGGGGTGGCCTATGTTCCGCCGCAGGTGATGTTTGCCTCTACCGGGGTCAAGGACGACGTGGACGGCACCAAGGATTCGGTGGCCAACATCCGCGAAACCGGGGTGTTTTGCGTCAACATCGTGGAATATGCCGCCCGTGAAGCGATGAACCTGTCCTCCGCGACCCTGCCGCATTCGGTAGACGAGTTTGCCCATGCGGGCGTCGAAAAGGTGGCCTGTGATGTCATTGATTGTGCCCGCGTGGCGAATGCACCGGCCAGCATGGAATGCCGCATGACCCAAATCGTACAGATCGAGGGGGCGGCGAACTACGTGGTGTTTGGTGAGGTTGTCGGGGTCCATCTGCGCGACGATTGCATTGTGGATGGGCGCTTTGACGTGCGCCAGTATGAGCCGCTTTCGCGGCTGGGCTACCGCGACTACACGCGCGTGCGTGAAGTGTTTGAGATCATCCGCCCGGATGATTGAAGGCGGGAACACGGATCTTGCGGGTTGCAGCGCGACGCTACACATCCGTTGCTGTTGACCCCGAGCATCAGGCCGGTCCGATCCGCCACATGACGCGGCCAAATGCACCCGGGCCGGGGCGCCCTACCCCGTTTCAAGCTCCATCGCGGCGGCAACAAGTCCGCCGCAGAGCAGGACCGATTTGACCAGCGCGCCTTCGTCAAAATCGAAATTCGGCGTATGATGATCGTCGGCCAGATCCGCCCCCAACACGAACACCCCGGCCGTGCCGCCGCGTCGGGCGACCCGCTGCGCAAGGGTTGCGGCGTCTTCGCTGGCCCCGAAAAAGAAATCCGGCAGGGCGGTGGCAAAGGCGCCTGTTGCGGCGTTGACCTCTTTGGCCCAATCCGCAATTCGAGCAGGGTTGGAATGCCCGGCCGCACAGCCACCTTGTGACAAAACGCAGTCGACCCCATGGGCCTGCGCGGTTGCCTCGACAAAGGCGCAACACCGGGTTTCCAGCACCTGCAGATCCTCGGTGTCCTGCGCCCGCATCTCGAACGTAAAACGTGCCTCATCGGGTACGATATTCACAGCGGTGCCGGATTGCAAAAGCCCGACATTCACGCGGATTCCGGGCAGGCTCGATTGCGCCAGAGTATGCAGGCCCAACACCGTCTGACACGCCGCCAACAGTGCGTTCCTGCCCCCTTCCGGTGTCTTTCCGGCATGGGCCGCACGGCCTGTGAACAGAACATCATACCGGGTGTTGGCCAGGATCCCGTGAACCGCAAATGCCGCATGGTCCGATGGCACGCCAAGGCCAAGATGAATGGCAAAGAACAAATCCACGTCGTCCATCCATCCTGCCTCCGCGACCGCCCGCCCGCCGCGACCCCCTTCTTCTGCCGGTTGAAAAAGAAGCTTCAATCGCCCCCGTCCGGTGTCCAGAAAGGGTTTCAGCATCCGCGCCGTTGCAAGCCCGATAGCCGTGTGCCCGTCATGGCCGCAGGAGTGCATTACACCGGGAGTTTTCGATGAAAAGCCCTGGGCGGAAGGCGCATGGTTGCCCCCCGCCTCCAGGATCGGGAGCGCATCAATATCCACGCGCATGCAAACCGTGGGACCGGGCCGCCCGGTGTCAAAAGTTGCCATGCAGCCGGTATCGCCCTCGCCAGGTATCGGATCGTCGCTCATGCCCAGCCGCGACACATCCCCAAGAAAAGCAGGGCCGGATATGACGTCATATCCGGCGTCTGTCAGGTCGGCGACAATGGTCGCGGTTGTCTCGATCTCTTGCCAGCCAAGTTCCGGGTTGGCGTGAAAGGCACGCCGTTGCGCGATGAGCCGAGGTTCCTCGGCGGCTGTGGCCCGCACAAGGTGCTTTGCGGCATCCGGGGAAAGTCCGGGCAATTCCAGCGGCGTTGACATGACACGAAGCGTAGTGGCGCGCATCCCCGGCGGCAACCGTCATCTTGCCGGCAGGGAAAACCTCTTCAGGTCGCCCGGTTCAGTGCCCGCCCAAAATCCCGGTGCGCACGGAATAATCCACCGCCAATTCATAATCGGGATCATCGTCACTATCGACCATCAGGTGCCCCGCCTTGTTCAACAGCTTGTGGCAGTCGCGGCTGAGGTGGCGGAGCATGACATGTTTGCCCGCACCTTCGTATTTCAACGCAATTGCCTCAATCACCTGAAGGGCGGATTGATCCACCACACGGCTGTCGGCAAAGTCGATGATCACGCGATCAGGGTCGGTGTCGACCTCGAACAATTCGGCAAAGCCTTCGGACGATCCAAAAAACAATGGCCCATGGATTTCATAGACCTTGGCACCTTTTTCGGTGTGGGATTCGCGCGTGGTGGCATGGATTCGCCGCGCATTGTTCCACGCATAGGCCAGCGCCGAGACAATGACGCCCACAACCACGGCAACCGCCAAATCTTCCATCACGGTCACGATGGTGACCAGAATGATTACAAACGCATCCGTCAGCGGCACCTTTCGCAGAATGGTCAGCGAGTTCCACGCAAACGTCCCGATCACGACCATGAACATCACGCCTACCAATGCGGCCAGCGGAATCTGTTCAATCAACGGTGCCCCGACAAGGATGAACAAAAGCAGGAACACCGCCGCCGCAATGCCTGCGACACGTGTGCGGCCCCCGGATTTCACGTTGATCATCGACTGACCAATCATCGCGCAACCGCCCATGCCGCCAAAGAAACCGGTCACGGTGTTGGCCACACCCTGCGCGACACATTCCTGAGACGCGCCGCCACGGGTGTTGGTCATATCCCCCACAAGGTTCAGCGTCAGAAGGGATTCGATCAGCCCAATCGCCGCCAGAATGATGGCATAGGGCAGGATGATATACAGTGTCTCAAGGTTGAAAGGCGCAAGCGCGGTGCCATATAGGCCCAGACCTTCGCCAAACGGCATATGCGGCATCGGAAAGCTGCCCTCGATCGAGGCCAGATCGCCAACGCGCGGGACGTTCATGCCGGTGGCAATCACAACCACCGCAACGATACCAATCCCCGCAAGCGGCGCCGGGATCAGCTTGGTGATGCGTGGGGTGACCCAGATGATCGCCATTGTCGCCCCCACCAGCGCCAGCATCAGATACAGCGGCAGGCCCGTGAGCCACTCACCGCCCCCCATGCCATGCCCGGTGTCCACCATCGTACCAGGCACCTTGAACTGGGTCAGCTGGGCCAGGAAAATCACAATCGCAAGGCCGTTCACAAAGCCGAGCATCACCGGATGCGGCACAAGTCGGATAAATTTGCCCCATTGCATGAGCCCCGCAAAAACCTGCAACAATCCCATCAGGATCACCGTGGCAAAGAGGTATTCAACACCGTGCTGGGCCACAAGCGCCACCATGACCACGGCCAGGGCCCCCGTTGCACCTGAGATCATCCCCGGACGTCCACCAATAAGCGCGGTAATCAAACCAACAAGGAATGCCGCGTAAAGACCAACCAGCGGATGGACGCCGGCAACAAAAGCAAAGGCCACCGCTTCGGGTACCAGCGCCAGCGCGACGGTGAGACCAGACAGCAATTCGATCCGCAACCGGCCCACAGAAAACCCGTCTTCGGGCATCCAGCGCAGGTCAGTGACCTCCAGGTTTTTCGTAAAGCTATGAAAGATGGAACGCGCCATGGGGCATCCTTGGACTGTCAGACTAGGGGAAAGACCCTTGGGCGGGCCGTGTTTGCGCGGTCGTTAGACGGTTTTGGGCCGGATGGAAAGGGGCAGCTTGACCAAGCTGCGCGGCCCGTCACTCTGCGGCGTGCCGATCCCCGGCCGCATTGCGCGCCAGAATGTCCTGCCAGGGACCGTGCCAATCGCCGACCTGCGCTTGCTGTCGGGTCAGGGCCAGATCAAATGCCGCGCGGCTCAGGTCAATGTCCTGACCCAGGCTCAGCGCCGCAATATCGCGCTCTGGTGCGATGGCATATTCTTCGACCAGACCCAGGATCAAAAGGCGCTCCAGATCATCCTGCGGGATGGTCTTGAATTGCTGGTGCATGGCAAAGGCCTTGTCGAGGTTGCCTTGATACCTTTTCATCCGGGTGATCTGATTTGCGCGCTGGACTTCGGGTTTGCGGCCACGCGGGGTTCTGAAATCTTCTGCCCCTGCGGCGGCGGCCCGTAACAATTTGGCCGCCCAGTGCAGCGACGTAAGCCCGTCGAAATGCAACAGACGTGCACGATGGATGGGCCAGCCGCGCAGTGGCATTGCGCGGTTTTCCTTGTCTCGGCGCGGCGTGTGAATGCCAGGTACCAGCGCTTGGCTTGTACGGAAAATGCTTTTGCCATGCGGATAGCCAAGAACACCCCGACGCAGCAGCCGCCTGCCCTTGTTGAACAGGATGCCCGCGTCTTCCCAGTCGGTCGGAATGGGTCTGCGGAACAGGCCCTCAAATAACATGTGCTGCGGATGTTCGGCAACAAAGACGCGCTCGCGCACGTTGATAACGGCATAATCCAGCTCAGCCGGTTGCGCCGATAACAGCTCCGCAACAGGGACATCGGCATGGAGGAATTCGTCGGCATCAAAATGCCCAAGCCATGCCACATCCGTGGTTTTGTAAGCATCAAAAGCGTTGATCAGTTGGCGATGCT
>Ga0316204_10007402_pt1 | contig 16067 bp, 10 predicted proteins | sample 6monrhotite_MG_2_FD_205661 | JGI IMG/M metagenome (GOLD analysis project Ga0316204, IMG submission 205661) | Microbial mat bacterial communities from mineral coupon in-situ incubated in ocean water Damariscotta River, Maine, United States -... | ecosystem: Environmental > Aquatic > Marine >... | reverse complement strand
CTTGCTGCCGACAAGAAAGTGCGCAACGATGCGATACGCAAAGCTTATCTAGAATACGGCTATACCATGGCGGCGATTGCCAGTAAGCTCGGAATTCACTATTCTGCAGTGAGCAAAATAATAAAAGAGGATAGATAAGTTTTATGTCAAGACCTGACCCCAATTTTTCTGTTCGTTATGTCAAGTCCTGACCCCAATTTTTCTGCAATTTTTCGGAACGCTTTAAATAAAGGCTAGACCTCCGCTTTCGCGGAGGTGACAAATTAATCAGTATTTCTTTAGAACTTCGCTTGCGCTGTTAACCAGAGTTTATTTGTGTCCGCGCGAGTAGGTGCACTCTGCGTAGCGAAACTGCCGTATTTAGCACCGACCAAGTACTTTTTGCTTATCACTTTTACCAGCACTACATCCAACTCAGTTCCGTACTTTGTGCTGCCGGAAGCGGCACTAAAGTTGTGATATACCGCTGCCAATTTCACGCCAGCCAGTTTGGTAGAAGCTCCTACATAGCTGTCTGTCAGACCTGTTGCTGGGGTGCCCAAAAACATATCTACCCAACCGTTAAACGCATGCAAGGTAGCCAGCGGGGTTGAAAATGCTTTGCTGCCATTACTGCCCAGCACTTCATAGCCCAGTTTGACGTTTACTGGTTTGAAATCTATACCGCCCTCAAGCAAGGAGTAGCTCACAGTGTAGGTGTTTGGATTGTTTGTATAGTTAGACTGGGTTGCAGCTTCAGCGGTGTAGTGCAAAGTATTACCACCCATGGCCGTTTTTCCTTTAAATCTTAGGCCATATGTCTTGCTTGAATTGCCTGCGTTGGCTGGTAGGCTGAAATCTAGCATATAGCTATATCCCACTATTTCTCCTGCACTCAAGCCTTTATAGTTCACGTTGACAATTGAGGATTGCATTGCAAAATTACCCGCAGCGGCACCCGATGTGGCTAGGGCATTGTTACTAAAGATGCGGTTCACATTGCTGATGTAAGCGAGTGTGATTTTGGTGTCAGAGAGCGATTTATTGACGACTGAAAGTGCATCATAAGTTTGCTCATTTTGACGCCATCCTACATTTCCGATGAAACGCTGGTTGTCTAATACAATTACCTGGCGACCATATTTAGCATTGGTATCTGGAATGCCGCTATAGCTCAGGTAAGCCTGATTTACTTCGGTAAATTCTGGATCTGCAATAACAGAGAAAGCGGTCTGACCATTAGCTTTACTGTTGTAACTTTGGCCACCTAATGAGGTGAGGTGTTCAAATTCAACTTTCGCACCAAGCCCTTTAAAGTCAGCCGTTTCGTAACCTAGACGCAAACGTACTGTCGATGCTGTCGCAGTTTTTTTATCGTTCACTGTCTCATAGCGATAACGCAAGTTAGCGTTGGTCTTGCCGCCTGAAAAGGCTTCGCTAATGGTGTCTGCAGAGTAAGCCTGAGGAACAAATGTCAACGTGGCTAGTGCAGCAAGTGCTGTAGGTAGTCGCTTAATTAAACTTCTTTGTGTCGCTTTCATAGTGCTTTCTCCTTAGTGAATAAACTGGCTTGTTAAAATAAATTCGAATCAAAGTTGTTGCTCGAAATACCTTGGTGCTAAAAATGAGGCAAACACTCCCCTAATGCGCTCGAAACAGCGCGCCACAGTTACCGTAATGTTTCAGCTACAGGGTGTCTCTATACAGATTGCACTGCAAAGCTAGCGGCATACCCCTTGGGGTCTTTGCCTTGCCATACAGTGCCATCCATCAATTTTGAACTACGCATCACATCAGCAGGCACGGCTACGTTGAGCTGGGATGCGGCTTGTTGATACAGGTCGATGCGGTTGATCTGTTTGGCAACCTCTAAGTAGTCAGGATCTTCTTTGAGCAAGCCCCAACGCTTAAACTGGGTGAGGAACCACATGCCGTCTGAAAGATAAGGAAAAGGCACGGCACCATCGTTAAAAAACTTCATGTAATTCGGGTCATGCCATGTTTTACCCAAACCATCTTCATAGTTGCCGAGGAAGCGCCCTTCTATTACATCAACAGGCGCATCGACATAAGCAGAACTTGAGATAATCTCAGCCACCTTGCTGCGATTAGCCTGTGCATCAATAAACTTAGCCGCATCCAGCATAGCCATTACCAGTGCACGCGCAGCATTGGGATTTTCATCAACGAATTCAGCACTGCTAGCCAATACTTTTTCGGGATGGTCGGGCCATACATCTTGAGAGGAGGCAACTGAAAAACTTACCTCGTCATAAATTCCACGCGCATTCCACGGCTCGCCCACACAAAACCCATCGATGCTCCCTACCCGCGTATTGGTAACCATTTGAGAAGGAGGAACGGTTACGGTATTGATTTCTGAAATCGGGTTGATTCCATAATTGGCCAGCCAGTAATACAGCCACATAGCATGCGTGCCTGTTGGGAAGGTGTGCGCAAAGGTGAATTTGTTTGACTGTGTCTTAATTAACTTCGCCAACGATGGGCCGTCAGTCACGCCCTTGTCCTTGAGTTGGTTGGACAGTGAGATGCCTTGACCATTGTTATTAATCGTCATCAGCACAGCCATATCTTTTTTAAGGCCGCCAATACCTAGGTGTACGCCGTACACCAAGCCATACAGCGCCTGCGCCGCATGCAGTTCGCCGCTGACGACTTTATCGCGCACGGCAGCCCATGAGGGCTGTTTGCAAGGAATAATTTTGATGCCATACTTCTCATCAAACTTCATCAATGAAGCGATAACCAACGATGCGCAATCCGTCAGAGGAATAAACCCTACTTTGACCTCTTTAAGTTCAGGCACACCACTATCATTGAAGTTGCTATTAGCCATGATCGCACTCCGCTAGGAAGGTCAGCAGTTGCTCACGCAGTTCGTAGTAATCTGGGTGTTCAAGCAACATTTTGCGTGTGCGCGGACGTGGCAGATTAATCTCAAGAATCTTGCCGACCTTAGCGTTCGGGCCGTTAGTCATCATGACGACACGGTCGGCTAGCAAAATCGCTTCATCCACATCATGAGTCACCATCATTGCGGTGACCTTGGTGCGAGTCCAAACTTCCATCAGCACTTCTTGCAAGTCCCAGCGTGTTAGAGAATCCAACATACCAAAAGGCTCATCAAGCAATAGCATTTTTGGTGAAAGTGCGAATGCCCTTGCAATACCCACGCGCTGTTTCATGCCGTTAGATAATTCAGAAGCTTTCTTATCCCACACCTCAGCAAGACCCACACGGCTCAGGTAATTTTCAACAATGTCTTTACGATCTTGTTTGCTCGCGTGCGGAAATACCTGCTCAACACCCATCGAGACATTCTCGTAAGCACTGAGCCAAGGCACGAGACTCGGTGCTTGAAACACGATTCCGCGATCTGGCCCGGCGTTATCGATTTCGCGCCCGTCCAAAACGATTACGCCTTCACTGATATCGTTTAGCCCCGCCATCATGGATAGCACCGTTGATTTACCGCAGCCGGAGTGTCCGATAATGGAAATGAATTCACCTTTGCGAATTTTTAGATCAAACCCGTCAACGACTTTAACTGGGCCTTTGGAAGTTTGATATATCTTCGATATTTGCGAAAAATCTACATAGCGTGCTTCATTCGGCGCAGCGGCGTTACGTGCTACTTTACTTAATCCTGTCAAATGCTCTCGTGAGGTATTAGGTAATACCGAAGGTAAATTCACGATTGTGCCTTCAGTCGTCGCATTTTTTGCAGCGCCAACGTGCATGAGGTACTCCGTCACTTCGCGACGGATACTTTTAAATTCAGGCGAATGATTAATCGCAGTACGGTCACGCGGACGCGGCAAAGTAACCGGGAACTCTGGCCCCAGTGTCGCATTTGGGCCGGGATTCAAGGGAATAATGCGATCAGCCATGATGATGCCTTCATCCACATCATTGGTGATCAGCACTACGGTTTTTTTCTCTTGGCTCCAGATACGAATAATCTCATCTTGCAGCTTAGAACGGGTGAGTGCATCCAATGCGCTCAGCGGCTCATCCAGCAACAATATGTCTGGTGATGCTGCCAATGCCCGCGCTACCGATACCCTTTGGCGCATGCCGCCGGATAGTTCAGATGGTCGTTTATCCATAGCGGGGGTGAGGGTCACCATGTCGATGTACTTTTCGACCCGCGCCGTGCGCTCTTCCTTGGAGGCATGCTGGAACGCCTGATCAACAGACAGCGCAACGTTCTGGCGCACTGTCATCCACGGCATCAAGGAATAATTTTGGAATACCACGCCTCGATCTGGCCCCGGCCCGTCAATCTGCTTACCTTTAAGAAGCACCTGACCCTCATCCGCTTCTTGCAAGCCCGCGATGAGCGAAATCAAGGTGGATTTACCACTACCGGAAAAACCGACAATAGCGACAAACTCCCCTTCTTTGATCTGAAGATTGATATTGTCCAGCACGACGGTGCGCTCAGCACCTTCGCCAAAGGATTTAGTGACGCCTTTGAACTCTAGGCTGAGCACCTCAGTTGTGCTCTCCGCTGAAGAGCTAACTTCGCTGGGGACTTCGGTTTTTAGTTGAGCGCTTAGCATAATTCTTTCTTTCTATGTAAGGGTGTTTCTATAAATTCAAAATACTAAGCAACGCAGCATCGCGACGTAGTTTGGATTTATAGATGTGCCCTGTATTCAATTTGGCGTACTGAGTGGGCAGAAAAACCTGCCCCCCTACAAACACTTACTCTGTTCTCTGTCCGAAACTCGCCATTTGCTGAAAGGTATGCATAATTCGATCCAGCATGAAGCCCACTAAACCAATTGTGAATACAGCGACCATAATGCGTTCCAGTGATTGCGAACTGCCGTTCTGAAACTCATCCCAAACGAACTTTCCCAGACCAGGGTTCTGCGCCAGCATCTCAGCAGCAATCAACACCATCCATGCCACACCGAGTGATAAGCGCATGCCGGTAAAGATCAATTTAAGCGATGAAGGCAAAACGATTTTCATCACTTTGGTGCGTGTAGACAATCTCAGCACCTTGGCTACGTTAATCAAATCCTTATCGATGGAAGCCACCCCCAATGCGGTGTTAACCAAGGTTGGCCACATCGAACATAGCGTTACGGTAATCGCCGAAATCAGGAATGACTTAGCGAACATCGGGTCTGCACTAACATAGAGTGCACTTACCACTAAGGTAACGATGGGTAGCCATGCGAGCGGTGACACAGGTCGGAAAATCTGAATCAACGGATTAAGTGCGGCTTGGATTGTCTTATTCAATCCGCACAATATTCCCAGCGGCACAGCAATAATTGTCCCCAGCATAAAACCGATAAACACGGTGTAAAGGCTGGTAAATATCTGATCCAAATAAGTCGGCTGACCTGTGTACTTAATGGGATAAAACTCTTCCCCAGGATGCTTAGCCATGAACTTAGCCTTGCGCGCATCCTGACGAATATTAAATTTTTCCTCACGCACTTGCTCGTTGAGGTATTCCTGATACAGATTGCCTGCTTGCTTCATCACTGCAACTGGCCCTGGCAAAGTACCTAGCGAGGTGTGAATTCCGCTCGCGCTTACGTGCCAAATACCGAGAAAAATGATGATCCCCAACAACGGCGGAGAAACACTGCGGAAAACACTTCGCGAGATTGATTCACCATTTGTCTTTGGCTTAAGCCATGCGATCAATCGTTGCGAAATAGATGTTTGTATTGTTGTGCTCATAATTTACCTCTTTTTGTCATTCCTACGCTAGCTGCCTGTCGGGCTTAAAGAATTCAAGCCCGACACACTGCTAGGTGCTTCATACTTTGCTTAGGGCTTTTGATTACCCTTCAAACCGATTTTGAATTTCTTGATGTAGGCATTTGGCTTGCGTCCATCAAATGTAACTCCGTCGATAAATCCACTTTGAACGCCCTTGAAGCCGGTCTCTTTATCGAAATCAGGGAAGTCAGAAGCTTTCATCGTGCCTTCAGCAATCAATTCCTTTGCTGCTGCTGCATAGATGTCAGGACGATAGATTTTCTTAGCCATTTTCAGATACCAGCTATCTGGTTTAGCTTCAGAAATCTGGCCCCAACGGCGCATCTGTGTCAAATACCACACCGCATCGCTGTAGTAGGGGTAAGTCGCGTTGTAGCGGAAGAACACATTGAAGTCAGGCTCAGAACGCTTATCGCCTTTTTCATATTCAAAAGTACCTGTCATGCTGTTAGCGATAACCTTCTCATCCGCACCAACATAGTTAGACTTCGAAATAATCTTCACTGCTTCTGCACGGTTTTTGTTGTTTTCTTCATCTAACCAATAACCAGCACGGATCATTGCTTTAACAACGTGAATCAGTGTATTTGGATTCTTGTCTGCCCATTTCTTAGAGACACCAAATACTTTTTCAGGATTGTTTTTCTGTACATCAGAGTCAGTTGCTACAGGTACGCCGATGCCCATAAATACAGCCTGTTGATTCCACGGCTCACCTACACAGTAACCATCAATCGTGCCCGCTTCCATGGTGGAAGGCATTTGCGGTGGAGGTGTTACAGACAATGGCACATCTGCTTTGAGCGTACCGCTGGTATCGCCCTTGTCTGGTGCGTAGAAGCCGGGGTTCATGCCGCCAGCAGCTAGCCAATAGCGCAACTCATAGTTGTGAGTGGAAACAGGAAACACCATGCCCATTTTGAATGTCTTACCATGCTTCTTGTAATCGTCTACGACCTCTTTTAGGTATTTTGGATTAATCGGGTGCACTGGCTTGCCATTCTTCATTGGCAGCTTTTTCTTAAGTTCTTTCCATACGGCATTAGAGATGGTGATGCCGTTGCCATTCATATCCATGCTGAGAGGGGTAATGATGTCGGCCTTAGTACCAAAACCGATGGTGGCGCCGATAGGTTGACCAGCAAGCATGTGTGCACCGTCGAGTTCACCGGTAACAACACGGTCAAGTAACACCTTCCAGTTCGCTTGTGCTTCTAGCGAGACGGATAGGCCTTCATCTTCGAAGTAACCTTTCTCGTAAGCAATCGCCAGTGGCACCATATCGGTCAGCTTAATAAAGCCAAACTTCAATGAAGTTTTTTCTGCTCTACCCACAGCAGCCTGAGCATCCAACACACTAAGCGGCATGACACCACTCAACGCCAATGCACAGGCGGCTACTGCCGTCGCTTTGAAAATCCCACGACGCGCTATATTCTTTACAACTACGAAACTAGCTAATCCTTTAGTGTTTGCGCTCTTCATGTTGCACTCTCCTCTAATTAAACCGCTAAAAAATAAACCCCTACCGAACTACAAAATAAAATGGCGCCCGACTACGCTGTTACGTAGTGGGACGCCGTTGTCCTTAATTGCTATTTACTTCAGCTACTCCGAACCGCCATTGGCTCGCTTGATAAGCATTACAATGCAAAACTCATGCCAGAAATCAACAACCCATGCATATATTCATAAAATCAGTACCCTAGTAATTAACTAGGTCAATCCCCTTCTATCATCATTACTTTTGCACGAACAATCTTGGTGCATCAAATAAGTCCTCATGCTCTTTGAGTGACACTACGCACTCAACTCTTTAAAAATATTCTTCCTGTGATTTTTGACATCTACTTAGCAGCGCTCATGCCAGAGCTGGCTCAAAGAATATGCATTGCCCAGCACAATGAGCTACTGGGACTTTCTGCTTAGCGAGGGAGACATCATCAACAATGGAAAACAATTTGTAAAAACAGGCGATATTAAGCATTTGCTTTACGTTCTCGATCGGGTTTGACAAGCACACAAGCTGATTGACCGCTCCTGCGTATTCACGCAATTCAAGCAACATTCCCAATGCAGAGCTATCCATAAACTTTACTGCCGCAAGATTTACCACAATATTTTTTATCTCCGCCTTATTCAGAACAAACACATAGGTAGAATTAAAATTGCGCCGTGCATACACCGAGAACACGCCTTTTAGGCTGATAGTAGCGGTATCATTTACTGTCGTGACACTTATACTTAATTTTTCATTTGCTGCTTCATAGACGATTAAACTCATATCGTTCTCCCAAATTAATCTAAATATAATTATCTAGATGTATTCAGCTTTAAGCTCTCCACGTAGAAGAAGCCTATTCCCGAAAAACCTTCAACGAAAAAAGGCGTCCTACCGCACATGTGTGCGGTAGGACGCCTTTGTCCTTTATTACAAATCACGAGTCGCCGTTGATTCGTTGCAGACAAATACTATGCAACAGTCGCGCCAACAGGCAATATATCCTTAAATATTAATTTAAATCATAATGATAATTAATTCACTCTATTGTAAATCAGGGTTATTTACGGAAGTAATACACTGATATTGGTGCATCAATTAAGTCTACAAGAAGCTTTTCGCACACTTTTCATGCGCTTAATTCTTTTGCGAAAATAATCGCCTCAGCAATTTCTGCCATGCGCTTACCTTTGCTCATTGCCATACTGCGCATACGTTTATAGGCTTCCGGCTCGTCAAAACCATGATCAGCCATCAATATGCCCTTAGCCCTATCTACCAGCTTACGATCGACGAGCTGGCTTTTTGCTTCTTTCAACTCATCGCGTAATCGCTTATGCTCACAGAATCGTGCCGCTGCCACATGAATAATGCTGCTCAGGTCCTCACTCTGAATCGAATGCGATACATAGGCACTAACTCCAGCTTGCATCGCTTCTTTAATGCTGTGCTTATCGTTGCTCGCACCCAGTACTACAACAGGTTTTTCCAAGGTAGTAGACATCAGGCTGATTTGCTCCAATGAGTCCCGTCCTGGAGCATTGGCATCGACGATGATCACATCAGCGGATGCAGCTTGTATTGAAGCTTCGTCTACCTGCTCCCACGCGAGAACGCCGACAACATCGAATTCAGCCAATTCCAGACTGGCTTTCAACCATGCAGCGCGATCTCTTACATCATCAATAATTAATATTCGTTTCAACCTGGCTCCTTGTATTAGCTGATAGACGAGCAATAAACGCGCCAAATATCAAGCCTATTGATTTATAAGGAAATGTTAAATAAAAACCGAGATCAACACTAAGTTACGCACCAGAATGATGCGCTAAGGTAGAGCGACGCTAGATTTATTCAGCTATATAAAGCGCAGTTCAATCCGCAGATTTTTAAGGGCTTGCGGATTTTTGCATTCGCACCCTATAGGTAATTGAGCAGTTCAGCATTAGTTGGTATTTAATCGGCGAAAATCTGTGAAATCTGCGGACAACTGTTTTTTCTAGGATCAACCCAAAACCTCAGTTTCACCATAAAGACACCGAGCACACAAACACACCCTCAGCTTGGTGCTGCGACACGATGAAGTATAAACACCGTTCAGGTTGAGCTTCTCGAAGCCCATTCACCCTTCGACAAGCTCAGGGCGAACGGAATTCCAACATCATCTGGCCGGATCAATAGGAATTCTTAAAGCGGAGTGCGCTAAAACATATATCAAGTCAGAATAGTATTCTAAATCAATAAACTAACGACTTTCTGAAATTTTGCTTTGCTGTACTTTATATTTCGGAGTTAACTCGTAAACAGTTTTTCCGCGCAATTTAAAGTATTCATCGGCATTGTGAAAGCTCTCGGAATGCCCAGCAAATAACAAGCCAGTGCTACGCATCAAAGGGACAAATTTCTTTAGAATTTCAAGTTGCGTAGGCTTGTCAAAATAGATCATCACATTGCGACAAAAAAGCACATCCAATGGTGGCCTCAAGGCCCAGTTATTTTGCAGCAAGTTGGCCTGACGAAATGTAATCATATCGGTCAACTCAGGACGCACACGTACAAATCCCGCCTGAGCTCCTGTGCCACGCAAAAAGAAACGTTTGACCAAGTCTGGATCAAGCTTGCCTATACGGTCCTCTGGATACACGCCTTTTTTAGCCGTTTCCAACACCTTGGTATCTAAGTCTGTTGCAATAATCTGTACTTTTGATGCATCACGCCCCAAGGCATCAACTACCGTCATGGCTATCGAGTAGGGTTCTTCACCGGTTGAGGCTGCTGAGCACCATATTGAAATGGGATGCTTGCCACGCATTGCGCGCAAGTGTTCTGCCAACAAAGGGAAGTGATGTGGTTCGCGATAAAACGAGGTGAGATTGGTGGTTAAGGAATTGGTGAAGGCCTCCCACTCAACTGGCTCATTCGTTTCCAACAAAGCCAGATATTCACCAAAGGTAGGAATATCCGTCGCTCGCAAACGACGCGACAAGCGGCTATACACCAACTCCTGCTTCGAGTCGCTCAAAGAAATACCCGCATGGGCATAAATCATTTTACGTACACGATCAAAGTCTTTTTTTGTGAAATGAAATTCACGCCCTTCTTTTAATACTTTGCTGTTACTCATTTTGTCAGCCTATGTACACGTCATGTCGTAATAAGGGGACCTCTATAAATCCAAACTCCGTCGCGATACAGCGTTGCTCGCTTAGTATTTTGAATTTATAGAGGCCCCCATAACACCCTAAACCCGATTACCAATGTTGCCAGCATACATTCTTCCTTGCCTATTTTCATCAGCATATGCATATTATTTACTCTTTATTCGCCTGACGCATCTGGAAACTGTGCCCGAATAACTAATATTTCAGGCAATGCTTGGATGAACAGTATAGCCAATTCTGGATCGAAATGGCTTCCCGCATTTTTCAAGATGAAGTCCGCCGCCTCGTTAACATCCCATGCTTTTTTATAAGGGCGAATAGTAGTTAAGGCATCAAATACATCCGCGATCGCCGTTATTCTGCCCTCTATAGGAATCGCCTCCGCCTTCAATCCTTGCGGATAGCCAGTACCGTCCCATTTTTCATGATGCGTAAGTGCAATTGTTTCAGCCAACTTTATTAATGAAGCAGCGCTGCCCGAGAGAATTTGTCCGGCAATAACCGGATGCTTCTTAATCTCTTCAAATTCTTCTGGAGTTAGCTTCCCTGGCTTGAGCAAAACCGCATCGGCAATACCTATCTTGCCTACGTCATGCATCGGGCTGGCACTCAAAATCATATTTGCTCTGGCATCGCCCAAACCCGCCTTCAATGCCAACAAATAAGCGTAGCGACTCATACGATCAATGTGTGCTCCTGTTTCATTGTCACGAAATTCACAAGCCATGCCCAATCGCCTGACTATTTCCAAACGAGTATCCAGTAATTCTTGTGTGCGTGCGGCCACGAGCTTCTCAAGATTTTCGTTCTGCTCACTCAGCTTTGTATATAAAAGACGAACTTCTAGCTGGTTACGAATTCTTGCCATCACTTCATGACGATCAAACGGTTTAGCAATAAAATCGCGAGCACCACTTTGCAATGCGCGTAGACGCGTTTCTTGATCCATTTGCGCGGTTAAAACTAGGATAGCTGCGCCTTCAGGGTCTATCTCACGTAAGCGCGCCATCACCTGAAACCCATCAAGATGCGGCATGTTTAAATCAAGCAATACAATATCGGGAGACTCTCGCAGGTACTCTGCTTCAACTTCACGCGCATCAGAAATTGCAAAAATATTAATAAATCCTTCTGCTTTCAATAGCTTACCAAGCAACATCAGATTGCCCGCTTGATCATCCACGATCAAAATCCTGCCCTGACTTAAATTCAATCTACTTGGCATCGGCGTTCTCCATATGAATCGCATTTTGTACGACACGCTCTAATTCTATGAAATCAATCGGTTTTGCAAGGTATTCAAAGAATCCAGTTTGCTTGGCACGATCAAAATCTGCTTGCTTAGTATGAATGCTCACACCAACAACCGGAATTCCTCTCGCGTTTTCCATTTCGCCCAACACGTCCTTCACGTCCCATCCGCTGAAGCCACCTGGAAGTTCGATGTCAAGCAATATCAAATCATAAGACCCCTTCATTGCCTCATCTATGCCCATGGACGCATCATGTGCATAAGCAATACTCCAGCCCTTATTTGTCACCCACTTACCCAGCAATGACTGTTGAGCTGGATCATCCTCAATATAGAGTATTGACACCGTATTCTTACGTAATGGCGTATGACTACATTTGCCGCCCTCAGGTAACTCTAGTGTGAATACACTACCCTCATCGGGTGTGCTCTCTACCAATATTTGACCATTCATACGTTCAATTAGGTTTTTACAAATCGATAAACCAATCCCTGTTCCTTGTACTTTTCCTGTATCCCCAAAACGAGTGAAGGGTTCAAACAATATAGCAAGCTGCTCTGCCGTCATACCTTTTCCTGTATCTCGCACCGACAGCCTTACAAAGCCTTCAGGTGCATCCTGAGACTCGAGAATTATTTTTCCCCCAGTACGGTTATATTTGATGGCATTAGAGAGAAGATTAATTAATACCTGTTTAAGCCTCAGATAATCTGTTCTCACTTTGGGTATTGTTGCATCTATATTGTTGATAATGGAAACCGTACTTTGAACAAGCAGTGGATTCACCAATGACAAGCATTCTCCAAATATTGCAACTGAGTCTACATCAGTGATTTCCAGCCTCACTTCACCTGATTCAACTCTAGCTAAATCAAGAACCTCATTGATCAGATCAAGTAAATGCCAACCAGCTTTTGAGATTTGTTGCAGGTTTTCAAACTGGTCTTCAGTGATTGATTCATCACCCTCAAGCAGCTGCGCAAATCCGAGAATTGCATTCATTGGCGTGCGTAGCTCATGACTCATCTGAGCCAAAAATTCCGACTTTGCCTTGTTGGCAGTTTCAGCTTTATCACGTGCCGTACGTAGCTCCTGTTGCCGATTTAATTCCTCAGTGTAGTCATACATGACATTGAAAATAAATTGAGGTTTTTCATCCTTCCCCATTAGAGTGCCAATATGGCTAAATGACATATACTCAGTTGCATCACAACGTTTTTGCGGAAGCAATCCCACCCAGCTTCTACCTTGATTTGTGGCTTCAATAATCTCGGTCATTTGAGTTTCCGCAGCTTCAGGGATGAACATCGAAAAATGTTTTCCCTGCACTTCCTCTTCGCGACACTTATTCATTCGCTCAAAAGCTGGATTGATATAAATAATCAATCCTTTACGATCAGCAACACCAATCGCCTGATCTGAAGTTTCAAAAATACGTCTAAATAATTTCAGCGACTCTTCATTCTGTTTTCGCACTGTAATATTTTGGAACGAACCGTATAAATATGGCTTTCCGGAAATCATGCGCGCATTTACAAACATCTCTACTGGCACTACTTGACCATCTTGTAGCCAATGTTGAGTCTCAATTAAAGTGCCTGATTTGTCTTCTGTTTCAGAAAAGTGTGCGATCTTCTTTTTCTCATCAAAATTTGGATCCCAATCTGGCAATTCCCATGTCAGCAACTTTTCTTTGCTAACACCCCAGTGATCCACTGCGGCTTGATTGACATAAGTTAGGCGATAGCTATCTTCAACATCAATCAAAAATATAGGCTGAGCCGTGTTTTCAACCATTTCGCCAAAAAGCGCAAGTTGCAACTCGATTTTTTTCACTGACGAAATGTCAGTGCGGATCGACACATAGCGCTCTGGCAAGCCATTTTTATCAAGCAAAGGCATCACCGTAGCTCTCACCCAATACAAATCTCCATTTTTCTTCCTGTTGCAAACCTCACCATGCCAGACCTGACCACTAATCACGGTATCCCACAAATTTTCATAAAACTCAGTCGAATGCAGACCGGACTTAATTATGCGATGATTATGCCCCAACAATTCTTCCTTACTATAACCAGATACCTCAACAAATTTCTCGTTGGCATCCGTGATATTTCCCGCAGCATCCGTAAAGCTCACAATAGCATGCTTATTTATTGCCAATAGAATAAACTCTTGCTCGCGCATCAGAGCAACGAGCTCAGCACGGGACTGTTTAAGTTTTCCATTCCATGACATCACACGAGATAGCAGCCAGAGCAATGCGCCTGTCATTATTAAAACCGCAAAGAGTGACACAGCAGTTCCGAACTCAATAAAATTTTCAGCTTCAGCAAAAACTTTCTTAACATCACCATCAAGTTTAAAGGCATCTTCATTGGCAATATCCGCAAGATTTGACAAAGCTAAAACGGTAGCTCCGTCAGCAACACGAACCAGTTCATCAATGTGAGTTGAACTCTCTCCAGCAGCTATCAGCTTTACTGCCAAATGATAGCCTTTCACATATTCATTCAAGGTAAAGCGTACTTGAGCTAACGATGCTCGACCTTCTGGAGTATCAAGTACTCTATCTAAAATCTCTAGATCTACGTTTAACTTAGCAATATTTTCGTCAATCGCAGGCTGGTAGCGTGCCAAATCACGCCGCAACAACATGTTCTTATAATTATGAATATAGCCACCGAAGCCAATATTCATCTGAACATCCAGAAGCGTGTTATAAATTAAGTTAGTACGTTCATTATGCCGCTCCCAACTCTGCTCTACAGAATTCAAACGATTGATACTCGATATGCCAATAAAAGCTATTAGCAATAATACAAGAGCCGCACCAGCAACAAAATATGGCTGGGGCAATATTTTTTTAAAATTGCCGTTCATTATTCTTGAAGCACTCATAACGAAAATTTTCTAAGAATCAATCTGATAAATTATAGCACCCGTCTTTGACATTACTATTAAATCACCTCGAACATATCCCCTCACTTTAGGCCGCGCCAGCTAGCAAAATTCACTCTATTGAAGCAAATGCATACCTCTACAACTCAAATTTACACATGCCCCTCTGTTATCATTGAGCCATGCTAAACATTCAAAACGTAACTTACCTGCAAGCTGGCATCCCGCTATTTCAATCTGCCAATTTTCAGGCCTTTGCCAACCAGCGCATCGGACTGGTTGGCAAGAACGGCTGTGGAAAATCGACTCTATTTCGCCTGATACGCGGCGAAATTAAAGCCGACAGCGGCGAGGTATCACTTCAAAGCGGCAAAACACTGGGCTTCGTCGAACAAGAAATAGCCAACTCCTCACAAGCCGCTTTGGAATTCGTGCTGGATGGCGACAGCCAATTACGAAAATTGGAAAATATTTTAGCGCAGGAGCAACATGACTCCGCTTGGTTTGAAGCCCAACAACAATTTGAAACGATTGATGGTTATGGCGCTCCGGCTCGTGCTGCGCAATTACTGAGTGGCTTGGGGTTTGATACGGATTCATTAACAAAACTAGTCAGCAGCTTCTCCGGTGGTTGGCGCATGCGCTTGAACCTTGCCCGCGCACTGATGCATCGCGCAGATTTACTGCTACTAGACGAGCCAACTAACCACCTTGATTTAGAAGCCATCATTTGGCTTGAGCAATATCTCGCGCGCTATCCCGGTAGCATTTTGCTGGTCTCGCATGACCGCGAATTCCTCAACGCCACGGTCAACCGTATTGCCCACGTCCACGATTGTGTAATCGACACCTATGCAGGTGACTATGATGCTTTCGAGCGCGCCCGTGCCGAAAAAATTGCCCTACAAAATCAGGCTTTCCAAACCCAGCAAGCCAAAATCGCGCATTTGGAAGACTTTGTGCGGCGTTTCCGCGCCAAAGCCACCAAAGCCAAGCAGGCTCAAAGTCGCGTTAAGGCCTTGGAGCGGCTTACCCGTATCGCCCCTGCTCATGTGAGCAACGGTCATTTTGAATTGGAAATTGAGGCACCCGAGCGTAGCCCAGATCTACTCTTGCGTACCGAAGCAATGGGCTTTGCGTATGGCGATAAAATACTATTTAACAAGGTCGAGTTAATCTTGCGTGCTGGTGCACGCATCGCCCTGCTTGGCCCAAATGGTGCAGGTAAATCTACACTGATTAAATTGCTAGTGGGTGAACTACAACCGAGCTCCGGCATACTGGAAATCACACCTGACATACGCATCGGCTACTTTGCCCAACATCAATTGGAAAACCTCGACAGCGCAGCCACGCCACTACAGCACATGGAACGACTCGCCCCAAAGGAAACCACCTTAGCCTTACGCACCTTCCTCGGTCGTTTCGGTCTAGCAGGCAATAGCGAGGAGCGCCCTGTAGAGAGCTTTTCCGGCGGAGAAAAAAGCCGCTTAGCACTCG
>Ga0316204_10007401_pt1 | contig 16070 bp, 13 predicted proteins | sample 6monrhotite_MG_2_FD_205661 | JGI IMG/M metagenome (GOLD analysis project Ga0316204, IMG submission 205661) | Microbial mat bacterial communities from mineral coupon in-situ incubated in ocean water Damariscotta River, Maine, United States -... | ecosystem: Environmental > Aquatic > Marine >... | reverse complement strand
TCTGGTGGCTGTTTTTTGCGCTAAAACCAAAAACGACCCCAGAACCGCCTTTATGCACTTTAAACGATGCCCGCCGCCGGCTGGAAACCGGGGCAAAGTATGGTTCAAGAATTGTTACGCCTTCAAAGCCATGTTGGCTTAACGCCAGCCCAGCCCTGTCACGTATCCATTGTTGGTAATAAGCGGTGTCCAAGTGTTGCAACTGACAACCGCCGCAACTGCCAAAATGCTTGCACTCTGGTTCCCGGCGACTTGGGCTCGCTTGGTCAACTGATACCAGTTGGGTATACAGGCCGCCGCGTTTTTTTTCAGTGACTCTTGCCGTTACCTGCTCACCCGGTAGCGCCAGTGGCACATAAACAGGCAAGCCGTCGTGCTCGCCGATGCCGTCACCCTGCGCACCCAGTCTGTCGATAACCACTGTAATTGTTTCAGTCACTGTCTTTTCGCCCGTAAATGAGGAACTCTACATTGCCTTCCGGCCCCTTAATCGGGCTTTCGGTTACGCCGATTGCTCGCCAGTTGGGCATTGCATCCAGCCAAAGCCGAATATCCTCACAAACTGCTGCATGCAAGTCAGGGTCACGGACAACGCCGCCCTTACCAACATTGTCCCTGCCAACTTCGAATTGTGGTTTGATCAGCGCGATTAACGCGCCGCCAGACTTCACGAACGAAAGTGCTGCTGGCAACACGGTTTTCAGGGAAATAAAACTGGCATCACACACCACCAAATCAACCGACTCAGGAATTTCCTCGTCGGTTAAATAGCGTGCATTTGTCTTTTCCATAACAACCACGCGCTCGTCGTTTCTTAGCTTCCACGCCAGTTGGCCGCGGCCCACATCCACCGCGTAAATTTTTGCAGCACCATTCGTCAGCGCAACATCAGAAAAACCACCTGTAGATGATCCAACATCAATAACCACTGCGCCGTTCACATCCACCGAGAATTCTTTAAGCCCTTTTTCCAACTTTAATCCGCCGCGACTTACCCAAGGGTGATCTTTGCCTCGAACATCAAGCGCTGTGTCGTCCTTAATTTGCTGACCAGCTTTGGAAATTTTGGTTTCACCAGAGTAAACTACACCAGCCATTATAAGTGCTTGTGCCTTCGTGCGAGATTCCACCAGCCCACGTTCAACCAGCGCCACATCCACTCGAATTTTTACCACGAAATCATTCCCTAACAGGGGTTAGGTATTGGCTGCCGATTGGCCAAAGCTGTTGTGTCCTAGTGCTTTTAGTACAGCAGAAACAATGCCGGACGCATTCAGGCCGGCGTCTTCGTACATTTGTTCAGGTTTACCGTGATCGATAAACACATCAGGTAACTTCAATGCCCGCACCCGAACACGGCCGTCCAGAATGCCTTCATCAGCGCAAAAATCCATAACGTGTGCGCCGAAACCACCGATGGAGCCTTCTTCCACCGTTAACACCAGATCATGGGTTGCCGCCAAATCACGGATAAGCTGCTGATCTATAGGCTTGGCAAAACGAGCATCGGCGACGGTTGTAGACAGTCCGCGAGCCTCAAGCTGTTCGGCAGCTGCCATCGCTTCGCCCAAACGGGCGCCTAGCGATAATATAGCAACTTTGGTACCGCGTTTAACGATACGGCCTTTGCCTATCTCTAACACTTCGCCTCGGGCAGGCATTTCAACACCGGAACCTTCGCCGCGCGGGTAGCGCACAGCAGACGGCCGGTCATTTATCGAAACACAGGTTGCCACCATATGCTTCAATTCGGCCTCGTCAGCCGCTGCCATAACCACCATGTTGGGCAAGCTCGCCAAATAGGTGACATCAAAACTTCCGGCGTGTGTAGGGCCGTCGGCGCCCACTAACCCTGCCCGGTCGATGGCAAAACGCACCGGAAGGTTTTGAACCGCAACATCGTGAACGATCTGATCGTAAGCCCGCTGCAAGAATGTGGAATATATCGTAGCAAACGGCTTATAGCCTTCGCACGCCATACCAGCCGCAAAAGTAACCGCGTGCTGCTCGGCGATGCCAACATCAAAAGACCGATCGGGGAATGCCTTCGCAAACTTATCAATACCAGTTCCCGATGGCATGGCCGCCGTAATCGCAACGATTTTCTCGTCACGACTGGCTTCGTCAATCAAGGCCTCAGCAAAAACATTAGTAAATGTAGGAGCTTTTGGCGTCGATTTCTTACGTTCCCCGGTTACCAAATTAAACTGCGGCACCGCATGGTATTTTTCTTGGTTAGGCTCGATAAACGGATGCCCACGGCCTTTTTCGGTAACGACATGCACCAACATGGGGCCGTCCGTAGCATCACGCACATTTTCCAATACTGGCAGCAGATGATCCATATTGTGGCCATCAATTGGGCCGACATAGTAAAAGCCTAATTCGTCAAACAACGTGCCACCACCAGCCGCCATACCGCGCGCGGTTTCCTCCGCTAAACGGGCGCGATCAGCTAGGGGCTTAGGTAGCATTTCGATGATTTTCTTACCAAAACCGCGCAAACTCAAGAAGGTTTCTGAACTGATAATTTTTGCCAGGTATGCGCTTAGCCCGCCAACAGCAGGTGCAATCGACATATCGTTATCATTGAGGATAACAATCAAACGGTTGCCAGCCTGCTCAGCATTATTCATTGCCTCGTAAGCCATACCGGCGCTCATGGCACCGTCCCCGATTACAGCAATGGCCCGACCCGGCTTGTCAGCCAATTTATTGGCAACAGCCATTCCCAGTGCAGCGCTGATGGATGTGGATGAGTGGCCTGCACCGAAGGGGTCATAATCACTTTCACCACGCTTGGTAAAAGGCGATAGTCCATCTGGCTGGCGTATCGAACGTATCTTGTCGCGGCGGCCTGTAAGTACTTTGTGCGGGTACGCTTGGTGGCCAACATCCCAGATCAAGCGATCATTCGGCGTATCAAACACATAGTGAAGCGCTACTGTCAGCTCTACCACGCCCAGCCCGGCACCAAAGTGCCCACCTGAAATGGATGCAGCATCAATAATTTCGCTGCGCAACTGGTCAGCAACTTCCCGCAAGTCTGCCTTAGGCATCTTCCGCAGGTCCTCTGGCGACTGAATTTTATCCAGTAAATGTGTTTCTGATCGAATGCTCACAGGATACTCTTTTCGCCTTCGTCGGTCATTGTCAACATAATGGTATTATTAATCCGGTGTCTTTAGCTGCGACGAAATATAGCAAAGTGTGCCACAGCGCGCAAAAGTGAGGCTTTATCGTCGAAATCGCTCAAATGTTCAATAGCTTGATTAGCAAGAATGCTTGCCTGCTTTCGTGCCCGTTCAACACCCATGATACCTACAAGCGTTGCTTTCCCTGCATCTGCATCCTTATTGGTAGCCTTGCCAACTTCATCAGCATCCCCTTCAACGTCTAGTAAATCGTCGGCAATTTGAAAGGCCAAGCCTAAATCTCGCGCATATCCATGTATCGAGGACAGCGCCTTTTTACTGGCATGCCCCAAAATAGCCCCTGCTTCGACCGAAAAACTGATCAAAGCACCGGTTTTCATCTGTTGAAGTCGGTAAATCTCGGCTTCGCCTAAATCATGGTCGCTTGCGCACAGGTCAATCATCTGGCCACCAACCATGCCGTGGTGCCCGGAAGCCAACGCCAAATTCTTGATAAGCTGCAATCGAATGTTGGGGTCTGGATGCGAGGCTTCCTCGCTTAAAATTTCAAACGCCAATGTCATGAGAGCATCGCCCGCCAAAATTGCGGTGGCTTCATCAAACGCTTTATGAACCGTAGGTTTCCCGCGGCGCATGTCATCGTCGTCCATAGCCGGTAGGTCGTCGTGTATTAATGAATAACAATGAACACATTCAACGGCGGCAGCCACCCGCAGTGCCTGTTTTTTGTCAACGCCGTATAGTTCTGCGCTGGCCAAAACCAAGAGAGGACGAAGTCGTTTACCGCCTGAAAAAAAAGAATAGCGCATGGCCTCAACAACTTTGGCTTCTGGTCCATCCGGCACGGCAAGGATCGGGTTCATTAACCGCTCAACTGCCTGCGAAGTCGCCGCGAGCGCATCTTTCAGCGCCTTGTTATCAAAAGGTTTTTCTAACATCACTTATCAGCGTCAAACGGCGCTGTGCCTTCAGGCTTGCCTTTTTCATCAAGCGTTATCTTCTCGATTTTGGCCTGAGCGTTTTTCAACAAACCTTCGCAGTGCGCCTTAAGGGCTGTTCCGCGGGTATATAACTCGATAGATTGTTCAAGAGGTGCCGCACCCGATTCCAGCCGCGCAACAACTTGATCAAGTTCGGCCATAGCCTCTTCAAAACTCATTTTTTTCACTGTGCCAGCCGTATCCACGTCAGTCATGGTCAACCCCGTCAAAATCTATCAAAGCTCATTACATTAAAACACTTTATAGGGCGTTGAACCCATTAAGGTAAAGGCCATAGTGCCAGCTTAAGTAAAGAAATCACCGAGATCCCGTAGCTTAATGCCCGGCTGAGCATTAACTCCAGAAAGTACACTCTCAATACGGTATTCACCTTGCGATGTGAAACTATAGACTTCGCCGTCAAATGACCGCGAAATAAGCCCCAGCGATTCCAGTAAATGCAGATGAGCAACCGCCTCGCCCAATGCGAGATAAAACTCCATTCCTTCAATTTTACGCCGATAAAGCGCTCGGAACGTTTTCACCACTGTGCGCGGTTCTTTACACCAATCATGCAGTTTACCCAGCTTCGCTAGATGACTATTGATAAGCGCGTCAAGGCGGGCTTCAAGACCGAAAAACACCCTGCCATGAGACGGTAATACCAACGGATTTCCGGGCAGTGCTTTCATTCGGTCTAGGCTTGAAAGCCAGTGTGCTAAGGGGTTCCCCATTGGCTCTCGCCCGTACACTGAAACATTGGACGTGATCGCCGGCAAAACTTGGTCACCACCAATGAACAATGGTTCATCCAAACAATAAAGGCACGCATGCTCGGGCGAATGGCCTCGGCCAATCACCACGCGCCAGGTGCGCCCGCCCAATTCAAATTCTGAACCGTCTTCAATGCGCTTATAACTTGGTGGTAGTGCGTAAACGCCTTTTTTATAGTTGCCGTATCCTGCAGCCCTAATCATAGGCTCGAACGAACGATCAACCCCGGAACGAAACAGATAGTCCAACTCATTCTCGGGGAATTCAGTTCCAGCGCTATTCCACAATGTACTCGCCATCAAGTATTCGGTTTGAGTGGTCCAAAAATCCGCCCCGTGCTGTTCTACCAACCATCCCGCCAGGCCCAAATGATCCGGATGCAGGTGGGTAGCAATAACGCGCTTGATCGGCTTGCCCTCTAGCACTGTATCCCCGAGCGCTTTCCAAGCATCCATACCGGTATTGCCCTTGGCGCCAGTATCGACAACCGTCCAGCCTTCGCCCTCATCAAACAGATAGACATTAATATGGTCCAATGACCAAGGCAGCGGAATACGCGCCCAAAATATCCTGTCAGCAACTTTGATGACATTAACACCGTCCGGCACAGCTTCGCCGTAGGGGTAGGTTAAGCCATCATCACTTGGTTCTGCAGAGTTCAGTCGGTGGTCCATCGTCAGGCTATCGACGATTTTAACTTCCATTACTTTGGGTTTACCCACGCTCACGCCCTCTCAAAATCAGCGGTGTCCATCGCCATCAAACTACCGGCGCCCGCTTTCACGGGGCCAGACAGCGCGGTTGCTGACGGCAATATCTGTTCAATATAGAATTGTGCAACTGAAATTTTACTTTTTAACACAGAAGGGTTGCCCTCATTGGATGCAAGCCGTCTTTCTGCTTCCACCGCTTGCTGTGCCAACAAATGCGCGCCCAGCACCGTACCGAACAGCCTCAAATAAGGCGTGGCAGCAGCCGCTGTATCAACAATTTGTTCAAACCCGTTTGCAAACAGCGTCGTCGCAGCGTCTTCCAGCGCGTCAATCCCTGCTTCAAGTGCTGGCTTTGCAGTCACCATCGAACGACCCAAACCAGAAGCAAAGTCTCGCATTTCAGTGATCAAAGCGCGCCAATGGGCACCACCGTCCGAATTAAGCTTGCGACCCACCAAATCAAGTGCCTGAATGCCGTTTGTGCCTTCATAAATCGGTGCAATACGCGCATCGCGGTAATATTGGGCTACGCCCGTTTCTTCAACAAAACCCATCCCGCCGTGCACCTGCACCGCTAATGAGGCGGCCTCTACCCCGATGTCGGTCGCGTAGGCTTTGGAAATAGGTGTCAACAGGTCAGCTTCGCCGAGCGCGCGACGGCGCACTTCAGTGTCGGTCGCAACATGAGCCCTGTCGATCGCCCAAATGTTTCTGTAAACAATTGCCCGCGCAGCTTCGGCAGTTGCCCGCATTGTCATCAACATGCGCCGGACATCTGGATGATTGATGATTGGAACCGCTTCTGATGTTTTCGCGCCGATTGCGGCAGATTGAACCCGGTCTTTGGCGAACATTACCGAATGCTGGTAAGCGCGTTCCGCAATGGCCACACCCTGCAAGCCAACACCGATGCGCGCATGGTTCATCATGGTGAACATGTTGCGCATACCGAAGTTTTCTTCGCCCACTAAATAACCGATACAGTTGTCGTTTTCACCGAATGCCATGGTGCAGGTTGGGCTGGCGTGAATACCCAATTTATGTTCGGTGCTAACGCACTTCACGTCGTTACGGCCTCCAAGGCTGCCGTCTTCGTTAACCAAAAACTTGGGCACGATGAACATCGATATGCCTTTAGTGCCGTTGGGTGCACCGGGAAGCCTCGCTAGAACAAGGTGTACTATGTTTTCACACAGGTCATGCTCGCCCCAAGTGATGAAAATCTTCTGGCCTGATATTTTATAGGCACCATCAGGCTGTTTTTCCGCTTTAGATCGCAGCGCGCCAACGTCCGATCCCGCGCTAGGCTCGGTCAGGTTCATCGCGCCAGACCATTCACCGGAGATCATCTTCGGCAAATAAGTCATGCGAATTTGCTCGCTGCCATGCGCGTTAATAGCTTGAATGGCACCGCTGGTTAACAAAGGTAGCAAACTGTATGACATATTCGCCGACGTAACCATTTCGGTAACAGCAATTTCCAGTGTCGCTGGAAGCCCCTGCCCGCCCAGAGCCGGATCAGCAGCCAGCGTTGACCAGCCACCCTCAACAAATTGCTGATGCATTGGTTTAAAAACGTCCGGGGTTTTCACACTACCGTCAATGAGAACAGATCCTTGTTCGTCACCGATTTGATTGGTCGGCGCAATAACATCGTTAGCAAGTTTGGCGGCCTCGCCGAGGACTGCTTGCACAAGGTCTTCCCCGGCTTCTTCAAAGCCGGGCATTCCAGACCAATCGCGCATGCCGGCAATGGTTTCTAAGGTAAAGCTTATTTCCTCAAGTGGGGCACGGTAGTAACTCATTAGTCATTCTTTCAATTTTTCAGCGCTATCAGTTATCAACCAACGATAGGGTACAACCAGATAGCTGCCTGCAAAGTTGGTTCAGTGCTTGATCATTTCAGGGCATTTCCTTTCGCTGCGGCTATGTATATAACCTGATCGACATAGGAAATGACTTTAACCAACTCGGCCTGCTGTATATGCCAATAAAAACATCAATAGTTTCTGCCACACAAGATGGGGCGATTGCTTTGGCTGTCGAGAAATTATTACTGGGCGAAGTAATCGGACTGCCCACTGAAACAGTTTATGGTTTAGCCGCTGATGCCCAAAGCGAAACAGCAGTTGAAAAAATATACAAAACTAAAGGCCGCCCCAGCTACAACCCCTTGATTTGCCACGTTAGCGGCCCCGAGATGGCCGCCCGGTATGTGGAGGTTTCCGTTACCGCAAAAAAACTGATGGATATATTTTGGCCCGGTCCGCTGACAATCGTATGTGCCCGAAAACCAAAAAGCAAAATTGCACACGCTGTATCCGCTAACTTAAACACGCTAGCTGTACGTTGCCCGGCGAACACAACAACCCGAGCAATCATTGCAGCCTTAGACCGACCGATTGCAGCACCCAGCGCAAATCTCTCTGGCAAACTGTCGCCGACCACGGCAGAAAGCGTCTATAAATCATTGTCGGGGAAAATTCCTCTCGTAATCGACGATGGTCAAACGTCGGTTGGCATCGAATCGACAATCGTCGCAGTAGGCGGGGATAAAATTACATTGCTGCGCCCTGGGTCTGTATCCGCGGAGGAAATCTGCGACGCCGTGACTTTGCCAGTGCATGACAGGGACACATCCATTATCACTGCTCCGGGCCAGATCAGCAGTCACTATGCGCCGAATGCACGCATTTTGTTGAACTGTGACCAGCCAAACGGCCATGTGATGATAGGGTTTGCCGGCACTGAGGGTGACAAGGACTTAAACCTCAGCCCCGAAGGGGATCTGACGGAAGCAGCACATAATCTATTTGAATTTTTGCGGCTGGCGGATGCCCGCACGAACGATGTTATCGCAATCGCGCCTATCCCCAACACGGGCGTAGGCATTGCCATCAACGACCGGCTGAAAAGAGCAGCAGCACCGCGGACCAACGACAATCAAGAGATAACTAATGATTGACCCACATCACATTACCGTGCTGCAACAAATGGTTGGACCAAACGGTGTAACAACGGCCCCAAATGATTTGGAACCGTTTGTCACTGAATGGCGCGATAAATTTATTGGTCAAACGCCCTTGATGCTATCTCCAAAAACGACGGACGAAGCGGCCAGGATAATAGGCTATTGCAACCAACACCAAATACCGATTGTGCCCCAAGGTGGTAACACGGGCTTAGTCGGCGGCGGAATTCCTGGGCTGGAAAACACGCAAGAAATCTTGTTGAGCACACGCAGGATGAACGCCGAGCCTATGGTGAATGCCGCCGACTTCACCATCGTGGCGGAAGCTGGTTGCACCGTTTCTGCAATGCAAGACGCGGCAGCAAACCAAGACAGGTTGTTTGGGCTGGCGCTGGCATCTGAAGGAAGCTGCACCGCGGGCGGCATAACAGCAACCAATGCTGGCGGTGTTCATGTAATTCGCTACGGCACCACGCGTGCTATGGTTCTGGGCGTGGAGGCAGTATTGCCAGATGGCACCATTGTCGATGAACTGTCTGGTTTACGCAAAGACAACACCGGCTACGCAATTTCGCAGCTATTGATCGGCGCAGAAGGCACTTTAGGCCTCATCACCAAAGTTTGCTTCAGGCTGTTTCCACCTGAGCTTTCTCGCGCCACAGCGTGGCTGGCGGTGCCAAGCCCACAGGCAGCATTGCAACTGTTGAGCAAAACACGCGAAATTAGTGAAGACCAAGTGAGTGTGTTTGAGCTGATGGACCGTTCAGCGCTTGAATTTACTTACCGACACATTCCCGGAACGCGTGACCCGCTGACCGACATCAGCCCTTGGTGTGTTCTACTCGAGACCGCATCAAGCGCGCTGAACAGCGGCGTTGAACAGCGCATGCAAACCCTGCTTGAAACGGCCTTAACTGATGGCCTGATTACTGACGGCGCTGTTGCTCAATCACTTGATCAGCGCAATTTGTTCTGGCGTAACCGAGAAAGCATTTCGGAAGCACAAAAACTGGAAGGCGGCAGCATTAAACATGATGTGTCAGTGCCGCTCGGTCAGATTGCATCCTTCATAAAGTCCACCACCACAGCCTTGTTAGAAGCCTTTCCCGGTGTGCGCGTAACACCTTTTGGTCATTTGGGTGACGGCAATCTACATTTCAACGTCATGCAACCTAAAGGCGCCGACAAGACGGCGTTTCTCGATCAATGGGAAGCGATGAACCGGCTGGTACACGACCAAGTTATCGCCCACAGGGGCTCAATATCTGCGGAACACGGTATCGGCATTCTAAAAAAGGCAGAGCTTTTACGCACCAAACCAGCTGCAGAAATAGTAGCAATGAAGGCAATAAAGAAAGCTCTCGATCCAAATCATATTATGAATCCGCGCTGCCTATTTGATTGAGTTTTAAGAGATTTTCTTATTACTTTGGCTGGCCCAGGCCGCGCTTTTGCGCGTAGTAAGCCTTGATTTTTTCCATGTCCGTGTTTCTATCGCCTGTGGGGTAAAAAACTTCACCGAAACCCAACTCTTTCTTGTCTGCATCCAAGTAAGCCAAAACAATTGGCACACCGGCCTCATAGGCGATACGGTAAAAACCAGACTTCCACTTTGTAACCTTGGAACGCGTTCCTTCTGGCGCAATCGCAACGATTAATTCGTCCTCAGTTTTGAAAAGGTCAACGGCAACATCAACCAACGCCGCTGCGTTCCTTGTGTCTCGCACAACCGGGATGCCGCCAAGCCAATAGAATAGCTTCCCGGAAAACCCTTTAAACAACGAATCTTTGGCCAAATAACGCACGCGGATACCGCAGTATCCAACCAGCGCCATAAATATGGGGAAATCCCAGTTGCTGGTGTGCGGTGCTGCAATCGCAACAAATTTGTCGATTTTTGGCGGAAGGCCAACCACCCGCCAACCTATCAAACGCAGGTAAGCACGGCCCATAAAATTCAACAACGGCCTGAAAATTGAACTGTCGTAAATCAGAGTGCGCATCAAAATCCTCAAAATTGACCGGCAGTGCCGTTAGCCATCGGGTAATGCATACTTAGAAAGTAAAAATGACGGACAAGCAATGCTCATCCGTCACTTTATTATACCAATTCCCGTTCAGGCAAACAGGAAGATGGCTTATAGCTCCTATTCAAGGCGTCTCAGGCAAGAACATCCTTGAACGGTTTAATCATAGCAAACAGAATGCCAGTTAATAGTTGCAATAGATTCAATGGGTTAAAGAATTTCTTACAACTGCGGGCCAAAATGGCACGCCGCAAGTGACCGTTAATGGGACAGGTCCTGATTTGATACAGACGCGAGGCGCAATTGGTTGTTAAAATGCCAGCCGCTCGTATGAGATTAGTAACACACCAATAACAGATTTGGAAAAACCGATACTGTCCAGCAACCGAGCCAAAACCTTCTTGTCACGCCTCGCCACTATTTCTTCCATTTTTTCATAGGGTTGACCTGTAATAACGGCCAAGGAAGTGGTGAACAGCCTGAGGTTATTATTCTGTAGATAAGTGAGCAGTACGTCCGAGCCTAAATTTTGCCGTTCGTGCAACTGCGTCAAATAATTATGAATTTCCGGCTGCGACGACATCTCAAGGGTTCTCGAGAAAACCTGCCGGTTAACCAGTGAAACCAAATAAGATGAATAATCCCGCGAAATCCCGAATTTCCCAATCAAAAGCTCGCCGTACTGCTTCGAAACCTTGAAAACCAGTTTCTCAACAATCTCGATTGGAAGGTCGGCCCGGGACGCCAGTTTCTCCATCAAACCCGCGTCTTGCGGGAAACGCTCAACAACCTTCTCAAAACTTCGTAGCGACATGTCAGCCGTGTCGTTTACCGACAATTCGCCGACGGCACCATGGCAACCCACATCTGAGATGGCAAAGCTCACAGCCTCCGATATACCGATGCGCCGCGCGACGGCTACCTGATGATCATCGCCGCAGCCGCGTACAATTTCTTCTAAAAAGGCATCATCCATAGCTTCCGAAGCGACCAGAAAAGGTACAGATACCTGCTCAATATCTTTTGCAACAATCGACAACAATTCCTGCGGCAAGAAAATGCAGGAATTCAACTCACGGGATAGGGCTTTCCGCACGGTCACAGCCACATCTTCGGCTAAAACTTTGGCCAACTCTAGCGCGGCTGTCTGCTCCGCCATATCTTCGGAAGATGATAAAATCCGACCTACTTTGCGCGCTATCTCTGCACGCGCATCAAGCTCGAGATTAGTTAAATCCTGTAAGTCGGTCAAACCTGTTACTCTTCTAAACTAACGCTGCGCCGCGGCGTTTAATTAGTGTGTCACCAATTGTTTGATAGCGAATCTACCGCATATTCTTTAACAATTTCTTCAGCTGAAGATACAATCTGATATTTACTCCGGTTACCTAACACCAATAAGGAATTTTTCGTTGCCAGCAAAGCCAACAAGACCTCAGGTTACCTGGCGTGACGGCGTTCCATTTTCCGGTGAGTTTGATGATCTTTACTATTCAACTGTGGACGGACAGGCAGAAAGTGTTTTTGTATTTCTCAATGGGATTGGCGCAGTAAAAACCGCTGCAGACAGGGATAAATTTGTTGTCGGCGAAACCGGTTTTGGAACCGGCCTTAATTTTCTTACTACTTGGCATGCGTGGCGCGCAGTAAAGCCGAAAGCCCGCCTCTTCTTTATTTCAGCCGAGGCATTCCCCTTGCGTGCCACTGAGCTGGAGCAAGCACACAAAGCATTTCCACAACTTAGTGAACTGTCAGAACAACTACGCGCGGCATGGCCTCCGGCATCAAACGGCTTTCATTATCGATCCTTTGACAACGAACAGGTTTCGTTGCTGCTCATGTTCGGTGACGCCGAAACAGTGTTTTCTCAGCTCAATGCGAAGGTTGACGCTTGGTATCTCGACGGTTTTGCGCCAGCTAGAAACCCAGCCATGTGGTCAGAGGGTCTTTTCAATAAGATGGCGCAGCTATCAAACACTGGTGCCACCATAGCCACCTTCACGGCTGCTGGATCTGTGCGGCGGGGGCTAGAGGCCCAAGGGTTTAGCATGAGAAAAACTCAAGGGTTTGGGAAAAAAAGGGAACACTTGATTGGATCATTTCATCCGAATGAACAGCCAGCGCGGAAACAACCAAATGCAGCCCAGATGCCAACCACTTGGTGTTCTACACCTCCCGCAAGCACGGAAAAAATTGTAATCATCGGTGACGGCATCGCCGGCTCCTGCGTTGCCTATGCCTTGGCACGACGAGGCTTGGAGCCCACGCTATTGGCGCCTAATGCTTCACGCATGAAGTCTTCGACACTGCCCGCCGCTATATTAGCACCACAATTGTTGCTGGCTGATCCGCTAGAAAAGGCGTTCTTTTATGCCGCTTTTTCTTATGCGGTAAATCATCCGGCTTACAAGCACGCATTTGCACATAAACGCGGGACTGAATATCTGCCGTCTTCACCTCAAGACGTTCAAAAATTCACCGATGTATTGGAACAATTTAATTGGGGCGAAGAGTGGTTAACACGCAGCGGTGACGGGCTGATTATACCAAAAGGCGGGACAGTAGACCCCAAGAAAATATTTGATAATCTCACCCTCAATACCACTCGCTTATACGCTGACGTCGCACGCTTAGAGCGCTGTACCGATGGTTGGTGCATGATTAGTGAAACCGGCGAAACCATCACACAGGCGCAAACAGTGGTTTTGGCAACCGGCGTCCAAACACCGGAAATATTGGCCGCGTCTAGTCTAATAGGCGCTTCTGCATCCTCGCAGCACCCCTCTATACGCTATAGAAGCGGGCAGTTGGAATGCATACCCGCGTCCGCTGTTGGCGGTGCAGCCGAACATACGCTTACATACGGCGGCTATTTGTCAGCCGCGATCTCCGTCACAGGTTTTCCAGGTATGCGCACAGTGGGGTCGTCATATGAAAAGCTGGCTGAAGCACCGTCGCACCCAAGCGAGCCAACCAAAGAAGCGCGGCAAGCGATACTTTCCCAGTGCACCGCAAATACTGGTGCAATATTCGATGCAAATGCAGAAATGCGGTCATGGACCGGTGTGCGGGCAACAGCGCCCGATCATATGCCCTACGTAGGGCCTATCCCAGATTGGGCCGACCTGAGCGCAGCATGTCAATGCTTGGCTATTGATCGCAAACTGCCGCTGCCTCGCACACCGAAAATGGAGACTGGCCTCTATTGCCTGACGGCGCTTGGCTCCAAAGGTTTTCAATATGGCCCTCTGCTGGGTGAATATTTGGCGGCGATGATCTGCGGTGATCCAAGCCCAATACCCCAAATCCTTCAGCCCAAATTGCATCCTGCCAGAGGTTTTGTTCGAGACATCATCCGGGGCAACGCGCTTCAAAACATAACAAAGCCATAACCTAACGCACAAAAGGGCTGTGCTTGGGGAGAAGCACAGCCCGAATTGGTGATAGTCCTATAAAAGGATTTCGTGAAGGTTATCCTTCTATTGGATAGCGCCAGCCAACAGAGTTGGGTTCGGCTTTTGAACACGAGCCAAAGCATCTTGGGCGATCCGACTATTTGGCTTTAGTTTCACAGCTTTTTCATAATCTGAACGAGCCGCCTCTAGTTTACCAAGAGACGTACGCACGTTGCCGCGGTTAACGTATGCGCGCCAGTAGCGACGGTCCTCGGCAATGGCTTGCGAGCAAACCTTCTCAGCATTTTCCAGGTTTTCCAATGCGTATTCCACAGCACAATAGTTGTTAAGCGCAGGAATCAAGCGTTCTGGGCCAAGATTGGACTTAACCGCACGGCGGAAGTGTTTGGACGCGTTTTCAAGGTCACCCGCCATCAAGGCACTTGTGGCACTCTTTAAATTGGGGTTTTCATGCCCGTAAATCACCTGAGCCTGCCCGGCTGTTGAAACAGCAAGCATCACACCAGTAACAATCGCGACCTTTTTAGCAAAATGTAACATCTTTCAGCTCCTCGCTTGGAATGAGAAGTCACCATGGCTTCCCTTTGTTCAGCGTCGCCTGACAATAGTGTTTGCGGCGATAAACTGGATATAGGCCTTCATTTTCATATGGTAATTGCTATTTAATGCATTTATATTATACAAAAATGAATACTAATGATTAGTAAGGAATAATAATGTTTAACTGGGACGACTTGAAATACTTCCTGGCAATGGCCGACGAAGGTAGCCTCTCAGCTGCTGCAAGAAAGCTGAATGTCAGCCAGCCTACATTGTCGCGGCGGCTAACAACCTTGGAGGAACAAGTCGGCTCAGATTTGTTCGCGCGCACCAGAACCGGGCTTGAAATGACCGCTATCGGAGAACAACTGATCGACCATGCCCGCCATATGCGTGACGACGTTTATTCCATAGAACGTATGATCACCGGGCATGACAGCAGCCTTCAGGGAAATGTTGTCATTTCCTGCATCGAGATACTCGGCGCCGACTGGCTCGTTCGTCACACTAGGCCGTTCCGTGAGCAATTCCCGGGCATTACCGTAGAATTCAAAATCGAAAATGCAGCCTCAGATCTGTTGCGCCGGGAAGCTGACATTGCTGTGCGGATGTTCAGGCCAGTTCAAAATGACCTGATTGCAAAGCGGACGGGCACCATGAAATACGGCTATTACGCCAGTAAAAAGTACATTGAAAAACACGGCATGCCGCAGAACATGAAGGATCTATCTGGTCATGAATTTATTCTACCTCATGACGAAATATTGGCGCACACTAATAAATTCAACAAACGCGCCTTTCATCCAACAGGTAATATTGCATTTCGTTCCAATAACCTGATCTCGCTGGCATCTGCAGTGCGGGAAGGCTTCGGCATCGGTGCTTACAGCTGTATAATGGCGGACAAAGACCCCAACCTTGTCAGGCTATTTGATGATTTAGTGGTATTCAGTTCAGACATTTGGCTGGTAAGCCACGCAGAACTGAGAAGAAGTGCGCGCATTCGTGCCATGTATGATTTTTTAAGCAAGCTTTTCACTGAACATGCCGCCGCATTTGAAGGCATTCAAGCAGCAAAATAAAAGCGAGTAGAATACCAGTTGGTATAACTTATAGAGCGAACACGGCCTCTACTTCATTCCCGCATCCGGAGTAGTTTAGGCTGGAAAAACAACTGTTCGCCATAACGATGCCCCTACCATGCTTTTTCTCGTGACCTGCTTCGTCTACCAGATAAGCTTTAAAATCAAACCCAGGGCCAGGGTCTTTAACCCGGAAAACAATTTCCTGTTGCCCGCGGCACACCTCAACCGAGGCATATCGGTGACGGAAATCGGCCGAATTACTTCGGCGGGTAACTTCATCGGCCAGTTTGCCGTCTTCAATCAATTGACCTTTTTCATTGTGGCCAATTTCAAGGCACCCGTGCTCGATGGCATTTAAAAACAGCTCAGACAATCCAATTGCAAGCGGCATCGGGTCAGAGCTGGCATG
>Ga0316204_10007399_pt1 | contig 16074 bp, 14 predicted proteins | sample 6monrhotite_MG_2_FD_205661 | JGI IMG/M metagenome (GOLD analysis project Ga0316204, IMG submission 205661) | Microbial mat bacterial communities from mineral coupon in-situ incubated in ocean water Damariscotta River, Maine, United States -... | ecosystem: Environmental > Aquatic > Marine >... | reverse complement strand
ATAGACCTCGCCTCCGTAGACCGTTACGACTTCACAAAGTCACCCATGACGCACAAAGAATACGCGATGAACTTCCACTTTGAAGTAACAGACGCACACAACATGGAAGACATTCTAAAGCCCCTTATGTCACAACTCTCCAAACAAGGTGTAAGCTTCCTAGCCCAAAGTTTCCTTGAGTCCCTTATTGATTCAAGCACCTACAAGGACATGGCGTCTGGACTGCTCGACTCCATCCCCGGACTCGATGGAGTAGGCGAAGGCCTGGGTGAAGGCTTCAAAAAGATATTCAAAGTATTTGAATAAGCCTTAACATACCTAAGCACCTTTTTGAAAAGCCTCCACTTAGGAGGCTTTTCTGTTATCTACCAGCTAAATTCCAGCCTTGCCTTTAGGCCAAATAGCCTAAGATTATCTCCTTATGACAGAACACGAAGATGCACAACCTACAGAGGCGCAAATGCCTACCGAAACCGCTGCTACAGAAGAGCAGGGTGCAGATTCTAATTCAGGGAGCGAAATCAATCTACTCGAAGAGCTCGCCTCAGCACAAGCGCAAGCAGCTAAGAACCATGACCTTATGCTTCGCGCCGTGGCAGACCTCGAGAACTACCGCAAGCGCGCTCAAAGAGAAAAAGATAGCTTAAAAGAGTTCGCAACCGAGGGCATCCTCCAGGACCTGCTTCCCGTACTCGACAACCTCAAGATGGGCCTCAAGGCAGCCCAAGAACATGCCTCAGCCAAAGATATATCCAAGGGCTTCGAGATGGTCTACGAGCAAATCCTTCAAGTATTTGAAAAACATGGGGTTAAAGAAATAAACCCCAACAACGAGTCCTTTGATCCTAATCTTCACGACTGCGTGTCTCAAATGCCAAGCGCAGAGGTAGAAGAAGGCAAGGTTGCCGAAGTCATCCGCTCAGGCTACCAGCTTCACAGCCGCCTACTCAGACCCGCAACGGTTGTCGTATCATCGGGAACATCCAATAGCTAAGTCAATGAGTACCATGGCAAAAGAAGATTATTATTCCCTTCTTGGTGTTGAACGTGACGCAACACCTGAACAGCTCAAAAAAGCGTACCGCAAAAAAGCGATCGAGTTTCACCCTGACAAGAACCAGGGGGACAAGGTTGCTGAAGAGAAATTCAAGGAAATCTCTGAAGCTTATGAAATTCTAAGTAACGCAGAGAAAAAAGCTGCCTACGACCGCTATGGCCATGCCGCATTCTCTCAAGGAGGCATGGGCGGCCGCGCCGGAGGTGGCGGAGGAGGGTTCCATGACCCGTTTGACGTCTTTCGCGAAGTATTTGGCGGCCAAGGTGGAGGCATTTTCGAAGAGTTCTTTGGCGGCGGAAACTCCGGAGGGTCAGCCTCTTATGCTCAACGAGGGTCAGATTTACGCTACGATCTAGAGATATCCCTAGAAGAAGCAGCAACCGGCGCTGAAAAGGAAATCCAATACCGAAGAGCGGCTGCGTGTTCCACCTGTGACGGAAGCGGAGCAGAGCCTGGCTCACCCAAGGCTACGTGCTCGTATTGTAATGGAGCAGGTCAGGTGGTCTCCTCCAGAGGCTTTTTCTCAGTCCGCCAAGCATGCCCGCAATGCCAGGGTGCTGGTGAGGTAATCGAGAAACCTTGTGTGGCATGCCACGGCAAAGCCCGCGTACTCGAAACGACCAAGCTCAAGGTGAAAATCCCTTCAGGCGTAGACACTGGCTCAAAACTGCGCTCCTCAGGCGGAGGTGAAGCAGGAGCGAGCGGTGGACCAGCAGGCGATCTATACGTGGTCGTCCACATCAAAGAGCACGAGCTCTTCGAGCGTCACGGAGAAGATCTCTTTTGCGAAATCCCTATCAAATTCACTCTAGCGTCTCTCGGTGGAACCATTGAGATCCCGACACTTTTAGGCAAAGCAAGTCTCAAGATCCCTTCAGGCACGCAATCAGGAACCGTTTTCAGACTTAAAGGACGTGGCATGCCACGTTTACAGTCATCCCACAAAGGCGACCAGCTTGTACGCGTAGACATTGAAGTTCCTAAAAAGCTCAATGCTGAGCAGCGCAAGCACCTCGAAGAATTTGCCGTTGCCTGTGGTGACGGAGATAACCCCATGTGTGACAGCTTCTTTCAAAAAGCAAAGCGTTTTTTTGAGCGCTCGGATAAATCATGACCGCACTCAAGGCCATCCCAAACTCAAAACTGCTCACACTTGAAGCAGCTGTAGAAGAAAGACTTAACCTCAAAAAAGAGAGGAAAACACTCGTCATTACCAACGGCTGTTTTGACCTCTTGCACCCTGGCCATCTTTATTTTCTCCAAGAAGCCGCTAAGCAAGGGGACGAATTGTGGGTTTTACTCAATTCTAATGCGAGTGTTCAAAAACTCAAAGGCCCCCAAAGGCCCGTACAAGGAGAGCTTGAACGTGCTTATGGCCTCGCAGCCCTTGAATGTATATCCAGAGTCACTGTATTCAATACCCCTCGGCTCACTGAAGAAATCCTCGCCCTTAAGCCTGACACCTACGTTAAGGCCGGCGACTACACGCTAGAAAAGCTAGACTCAGGCGAACGCGAAGCACTAGAAAAAGTAAAAGCATCGATCAAGTTTCTCCCTTTTCTAGAAGGATTTAGCACAACTTCGCTTATCAAAAAAATCTGCGACGCAGCAGACACATTTTAGCATCATGTTTCAAATCAAGCATACTATCGGCCAGGAACTGACCGATGCGATTGACTTATACCTTTATGAAGAGGAGTCCTCCCCTTGGTCCCTCCTGAGTCTTCCTCCTGGCAAATACTTTCTACAAGGTGGCTTTGAGAGCGAAGCCCAAGCAAGAACAGACTGGGACACCCTAAGGGCATCATTCCCTGAATTACCTGAAAATGCTCCTCTCTCAGAACTCAAAGATAGCGACTGGAAGGACACCTACAAACAATACCTTAAGCCTTGGTCTACCAGCAACTTGCACTGGATTCCTCTATGGGAAAAAGAGTCTTATACGCTCCCCGAAGGAGCTGTTGCTATCTACTTAGATGCAGGCATGGCCTTTGGCACTGGCGCCCACGAAACCACGCGACTCTGCGCACAACGGCTCATTGAGTACCGTGATGCAACAGGCGAAGCTTTTTCAAAAAAGACCCTCATTGATGCAGGGTGCGGATCAGGCATTCTTGCGCTTTCAGCCATCAAGCTGGGCCTTGAATCAGCAAAGGCTTTCGACATCGATCCTGAAGCCATTCGCGTAAGTGAAGAAAACGCCGAAGTTAACGGGATCAAGAAAGGCATTGTTTCCTTTGGCACCCACGGACTCGAATCAGGCCTAAACGAAGCTCAAGCAGATTTTGTTTTCGCAAACATTCAGGCTGACATACTGTGTTCTAACACAGATGTACTACTGAAGGCTGTTGCCCCTAAAGGTGTTTTGGCAATGAGTGGCATTCTCGCCCATGAGCTAGAAGACGTAAAAGACTGCTTCCTGAAGCACGCCAAAGCGCTCAACCTACCGGTTTCTACAGAGAGTAGGGTGATGGGCGAATGGGCTGATCTGTGCCTAAAGCGAGACTAACCGATTAGTCGTCGTCTACTTGCACAAGGTCTTCTTTTCCGACCGTGTGATAACCATCATTCTTCTCTAGTGCTTTCTTGGAGGGCTTAAGGCCACGCACAATCACGTCGATGCGGCCGATTTCATCCTCACCAATGTTTTCGTAAAGCACTTGCGCTAAACCTGTTTGCAAACGTGTAGCCAGATTATGAATAGGCTGCTCGCCCTTAGACTTAACACGTACCTCAATATTAATCTTACCCCCGGTGACTTTAACACGTACCCGTGGTTGGCAAGCATACTCACGCTTACAGGCCATGCGGACAAGACCATCTAGGGCACTGCGACTCACTCTTATTTGGCCAATACCGTTCTTTGAGACCTTAATAGGCTTAAGGCGCTCATACAGGCGTGCCCACAAAATGATAAGGAAGAGTACAGCAACGAGCCCTAACCAGAAGTTAGGGTCTCGAGAAAGTTGTTGAATCCACTCTTGGACCTTCTGGGGGAGGACCTCCATGGAAAGAATTAGTCAGTAGGGGACTCAATTTGCCATTCGTCGCGCTCTTTGTTCTCCGAGCTGGCCATTTTGACGCCATCAATGATCACATCGACCTTGCTGACATTCTTCATGGTCATACGTGCCACTTGCTCGCGAATGTTCTCCTGGATCTGAAAAGCAGTCTTGGCGAGCTCAACACCGAAGCGCAAAATAACGCGAACCTCGATTACGTAGCTTCCTGCCTCGTCTTCGGTTACGCGAACACCGCGGTCTGACTCTTTTTTGGAGAAAATCTCGGCAATACCGTCAACAAAACCACCACCTACTGCGTATGCACCATCTACCTCAAGGGCAGCAAGGCGTACAATACTCGCAACAACAGAATGGTTGATTTTAATGTCACCCACGGATCCATGCTCCTCATTGGGAGTAGGGATGGTGGTTGTTTCCGTCAATGTGCTTTCGTTCAAGGGGTCATTGCTCATAGTCGTCGCTTTCTTTAAGAGGTTTACATTACTCCTTTGGGGTGCGGCTCATGAAGTCTGGAATGAAACCAGTGCTTACACTGCCTGCCCGAAAGGCTGGGTCTTGCATAATGGATCTAGAAAAAGGAATGGTTGTTTTGATGCCCCGAACAAGGTACTCGCTCAATGCCCGATACATGCGATCGATGGCAACCTCGCGTGTGCTTCCGAAGGTGATCAACTTACCGATCATGCTGTCATAGTATTGAGGCACAGTGTACCCCCCGTAACAATGCGAGTCAACCCTTACTCCATGCCCTCCCGGAGCAGAATAAAGCTCAACTACTCCAGGATTCGGAGCAAAGTCACGAGCAGGATCTTCAGCGTTAATACGACACTCAATGGCGTGTCCCTTAATTTTAATGTCGTCCTGCTTGAAGGGTAGAGGCTCTCCTGCTGCAATAAGGATTTGCTGCTTAATGAGGTCCACACCCGTAACCTCCTCGGTTACAGGATGTTCTACCTGAATCCGGGTATTCATCTCCATAAAGAAGAAATCCCCGTGCTTATCGACCAGAAACTCAATAGTCCCAGCATTCTCATACTTGCAGACTTTGGCTAGCTTGATCGCAGCTTCTCCCATTTTTTTACGCAGCTTAGGCGTAAGGAAAGGGGAGGGTGCTTCCTCTATCAGCTTTTGGTAGCGACGCTGAATAGAACAGTCACGTTCACCCAGGTGAACAATATTTCCCTGCTTATCTGCAAGAATTTGAAACTCAATGTGGCGAGGCTCTTCGATGAATTTTTCGATATAAACCTCTGGATTGCCAAAATTCTTTTCGGCTTCCATGCGCGCAAGCGCATACTCCTTAACAAAAGCCGCAGCATTATGTGCCAAACGCATCCCCTTACCCCCACCACCGGCAGTTGCCTTAATAATGACAGGAAACCCAATCTGTTGGGCTGCCTTAAGGGCTGCCTCATCCGTATCCAAAACACCCTCACTACCAGGTGTTACAGGAACTCCTGCCTTCTTGGCAACAGCCCTGGCCCTAGACTTATCACCCATTTCACGAATGACACTAGCCTTGGGACCAATAAAGTGGATATTGCAGCTCGCACATTGCTCTGCAAAATCTGCGTTTTCAGACAAAAAGCCATATCCAGGGTGGATTGCATCAACATCGGCAATTTCTGCGGCGCTGAGGATCCTGTCAGCCTTAAGGTAGCTTTCCGCCCCTGCTGCTGGCCCGATGCAAATAGCTTCGTCAGCAAGCTGAACGTGCAAGGACTGCTCATCAGCCTCAGAATAAACAGCAAGTGTTTTGATACCGAGCTCGCGACAAGCACGAACTACGCGCAATGCAATCTCGCCTCTATTAGCAATGAGAATCTTTTGAAACATGAGAGAAATCCCGCTAGTGGAATTAGCTTAGGCTTTTTTTACCTTGAACAACGGCTGACCATACTCGACGGTTTGGCCATCCTCGACAAGAATTTCGACAATCTTCCCTGAAACCTCTGCATGAATCTCGTTCATGACCTTCATTGCCTCAACAATGCAAAGTACACTTTCAGCAGAGATACTTGCGCCAACCTCACAGTAAGGTGCACTATCCGGGCCTGAAGCCCGATAAAAAGTGCCAACCATAGGAGATTTAACGTACTCGACATTCGCCTCATCAACAACAGGTGCTACAGCTGCAGGAGATGCAGCTTGAGCCGAAGGCGCTCCAGGCTGCTGATGCTCGACAACAAACGGTGGATTTGTTGCACCATGGAAAGCCATAGGCATTGCTTGCACTTGGCCGCCGTTTTTAGGAGCTCTGCAAATACGCAGCTTGAGCTCTGATTCCTCAATCTCAAACTCGATAAGGTCTGAGCGCTTCATTAAGTCGACGATTTGTTTAATTTCCTTAATATCCAAAATAATGTTCTCCCTAAGAAATTACATTAAAAGCCTGAGATAAAAGAAATTTCAGAGGCGGTGCAATGCTTATTTATGCGCCCGGGCAAAATGGCCCCGCTTGTATGAGTCCTGTTTTATGGAAGCATGAGTGAATGACCAGTCGAGGTCACTAACAGGCCCTTCTAAGTGCAAAGAAAATACCTCACTCAAGGGAGCTAATATCAAAAGCGCTTGCCCAATGATTGGTACTCTTGCTAGAGGGTAAACCCTTATCTTAAAGTCAAGCCATTGATCTGGAATAAGATAGCTACCTCTTGCCGTGATTTTTGCAGTAGGACCACTGACGATGCCGTCTGGGAAATTGAGAATATTATCCTCAAGGGTAAATGAGGACTCCGCCTTATTTAGGGTCATCGACGTTAAGGGAAGAATAAGGATTACGTTTAGAAATTCAGACATCCCTCCCAAAAGATTAATACGCCCCAAATCCTCCTCCTCTAAAAGGACTGTCCCTGCACCCACAAACGTCCCCCAGTCATCAGGATCTCCCTTAGCATCAATAGTTAACGAAAAAAGACCTGGCGTATCATCATCCTTGGTTTCTTTACCTAGCGGGTCTTTAAAGCTCTCGAAATAGGGCAAACTTGATAAAATTAAGTCTCGATCAGCTTTATTGAGAAACATATCAAACTCAAGCACTGCGTTCTTCGCATCCCAGCTCACCGTTCCGCCTCCCTTACCTTTAGCAAACTCAAAGGCTAATGGATCGACATGAAGCACGCCTAGAGATTTTCTTGCCTTAAACTGAAGCGCATCCAGGGGGATATCCAAAAAGCTCACAGAGCTTTTCGTATCAGCAACAATCGTGTACTCTGTGCGATCCTCCGGGAAATACGTCTCTGAAGCAAAACTTCCCTTAATCAACAAATGGGGTGGGATGATTGAACTAAACTGCTCTGCAGTGCTTCGGGCGTAGTCAAAAACCGTATAATATTCGAGCGGAAGCGTGCTATCCAGCTCTGCTCGAACAATAATAGGCCCATCCTCGGACTCGACATAAAGCCAGTCGACCCATCCAGTGCATGCACCCTGGCGGCCGCGAATATCAAGACTGTCCAAGCTTACATAATTATAAATAACAGAAACTAGACCGTCTACCTGTGCCACATATTGCCCCGAATAAAGAAAGTCCCTGGCCTTAAAGCTAGAGAAAAAACTGAGTGTCTCAATCGCCTTCCAATTCCCGCGAAGATCCATATCCACTTTCGGTGCCTCTTTCTTGAAATGGAAAGGGCGCCAAATCCCTCTCCAAAAATCGGGCATCCATGCACTTACAAAATCAGGGTCCAGAGAGCCATTCATCCTAAAACGATAATCAAGGCTGCTCCAGTCCTGCCAATAAACACCCTTGCCTGTCCAATTAGCGCCCACAACATAGGCATCTTCAATAAAAACCTCTTGTTTGCTTAATTGAATATGCGCAGAAGCATAATGAGCCGGCGCACCCCATATCTGCGCAGAGTGTGTGTGCACCCAAAGATTGGCTTGATCTAGCTCGAAATCAGGATGGACACACACAGACCCAGACGCCGCGATAAGCTTAGGGGCATGAATTCCGTCGAGGTAAGAGGTCCATTCAGAAAGTACACTCAAGTCCCTTAAGTCTTCAGGGAGAACCGAGGCCCGAAAAACCGCCTCTCCTGATGCTGTCTCCCAATCCCAATCCACAAAAGCATCGAAAAAGGAATTTCCGTGTGCCCCCCATACCTCTCCCTCCAAAAAGGGGAGTAAGGCAGGATCTGCCCAAATTCCAGCAGAAGAAAAGGTATCCTCTCCAATTTGAACACCACTAAAGACAACGTAAGGCTCATCAATGGTTGCGATAAAACTGCTCAGATCAACCATGGCAGAGGTTACAGCCCAGGCCTTGTCCGCATGGAAATGCCCAGGGGAAGCCAAGTCTTGCAATGACACCCTCAGCGGCTCCTCAAGCACGATGCTTTGCATCAAATCTGAAGATAGGGCGCAAGAAGCAATAAACGGCCCCGAAAAGAACCCCTGGCTTGTCTCTAAGCCACTAGCAACACAAGTCACCTTGAGGTAAACGCCTTGGTCTGCAGCAGCCAAATCCAGCAACAAAGAAGGCTCCTGAAGCAAGCCTAATTGCTCTTTCCAACTAAGCAACTCATCGTAAAATTCACCAAACCGGGCAGCGTCAACCGAAGAAGTATCCTTAAGCAAGAAGTCTAGTTTTTGAAGAACTCCAATATCCGCAAACCCTCGAGCAAATGTGGGAACTCCTAGTACCATTCCCGCACAGTGACGAAGATTCCACCAAGACTTCGACCCTTTCAAATCTAAACTCATTTGACCCAAAAGCTCTTCGTCTGATCCCGTAGGCGAATAAATTGCTGGACACAAAAGCCGCCCCTCATTCACCATAAGGCCCTTCACGTCCGCATCGCCAAAAATAATCCCAAACAAACTAAAGCGCACGCCAACCCAGTCCGCCGAAAAGAAACGCCCAGGAATCCCTTCCATGGAGAACGAAGCCTTGTTAAGATAAACAATCCCCGAAGCATCAATCTCTAAAAATTTAGCCTCATAGACAATTCCCGCACGACTAAATTCTTCATCGAGCAACGAAAGAACACGCTTAGGTAACGCGATACGCACGGAAAGCAATCCCAGCAACAGATAAGAAAGTTGCAAAATAAGATAAAGCCCAAGAATCGTGTTGTAAGAGGCACGAAAAGCACGCCAACAAAAACGTGCGGTACTCTTGGGTAGCACACAAAGTGTGCTAAATCGCTGAAAGAGGCTAGGCTTCATGCCCTCATTCCTTGTCTATATCAGGCTTCACGAGTTTTCGCGTTAATGCATCCAGGGCATCAACAAGAGGTTGCTTAAGTGTAAAAACAACGCCTGATTGCGGAGATCCACCAATTTGAAGTGTTCCGCCCAAACGCTCAGAGAAGTAATAACGCATCGTCGATGGGGTCTTATTTTCAGAATCAAGCACAGCTACCTCAAGTGAATAGACCCAGGGAAGCCTTGTGCTCCCATCAAGCTGATACCCCGAAGGGTCAAATGACAGCCCTAAAAAACTGTTAGCTTCAAGCTTCTCAAGTGAATGAAGTATTTCAGCAACAGCTTCACGTTTTGGCTCAGGAAGGTCCGTGGTTGCGCTTGCCCAAGTCTCCCCGTCTTTGAGGCTTAATTGAAGGAAGTCTTCACCCTTTTCTTGCTTGCGAAGAGTGAGAGAGCTCACCCGGGACGATGCAGGCAATTCCTCAAGCAAGCGGTTTTTGTAAAACAGAGGATCTAAAGGAAAGTCATCCAAGACGTGTAACGGCACCTCATAAATATAAGGCAAGTCAGCACGCTTAGCATACAAAAGCTTATTGGAAAGATCTACATCTCCAATTAGCAGCGTTTGCTCAATATCAGAGCCCAACGTAATCTCTCGCTGTGGGTCAGTAAAACCAAAGCGCTCCAAATCAGCCTCAGAAGGCGCATCACTCACAAAACGCACAACCTCAAGGTGCGAAAGCAAGCCGAGACTATGTGCTATCACTTTAGAATCAGCCAAGAAACGAGTAGACTCGCTCGAGGGCTTGTCCGCAACTCCCTGCCAGCTTCCATCCTCAAGACGGTTCAAAGACAGTAAATGACCAGACTGTTTTACGCGAATAAACGAAGGCTCGCTCAAGTCCGCAGTAAATATCTTGCGACTCCTTAGCATTTCTTGCGCATTCTTAAAGGAATCAACCAAAGGCGCATCCAAAGTAAAAACGGTGGGAATAGACTCAAGGCGTGCATAATAATAAGCCCCTCCATTCTCATCCGTTACCCGATCTCCCAAAAGTAGTGTTTGCCTGCGGTTGTTCCCCTGAAGCGTAACCTTCATAGCCGGGTCGACAAGGCCGTACAAACTCCAGTCATCTCCCTCGCTGCGAATAAACTTAAGCACAGTCAAGGATTCAAGCTGAGCAAGAACGCTATCCACACGGCGATTATCAGCAGAAATATGTATTGGTGCCTCAAAGCCCCATTTTCCATCTGTGCGGATAAGGCGGACCTTAACCTTGGATCTACCCGAAAGCTGAATGGTAAGCGAATTAACCTCAAATAAAGGAATATTAAATACTTCCGCATCCCTCAAGTCCTCAAGATCAACAATAAGACTATCAAGGAAGGTTCTGCTAACAACGTAAACGTCTTGTTCGTTGGGACCCAAAATATATAAACGCCCACCAAACTCTGTCGGGACGCCGATTTTTATGCGGGTTTCAGCACCCCCTACGCCAAAAGAAAAGACCAAAGAAGGGTTATCGAGACCATAATCAGCCAAGCTCTGCCCAGACTGCTCAATCTCTTCTACAGAAAATCGCGCTTCCGCTTTAAGGAACTGCAACTGGGTCAAAATTCGCTGTACAGCAAAATAATTGGCAGGCCAGTAGACCGGGCTAGTAATAAGCCACGTCTGGTCTTCGCGTTCAAGAACACGTGTTTCACCAACCAAACTACCTCCAATCTCCAAACGCTCAATCGTAACCACCTCAGAACTAAACAGACCAAAAATATTCCCTGCGTGCTCCGCTCCTATAATGTTTTTTCGCTCTAAGTGAACGACAAGGTAGTAAACAAGAAGATTTAAAACAATTAGTACGAGCGTAAGTTTATAGCGCATGAGTCGATTGGCGTTTTAGCGTCTACGTTTAAAGTGCATAACAATGCCAATAATGGCAACGAAGCAGGGGAGTGTTAGCAAGTAAGCAAAAAGCTTGAACAGGTCCCGCTGGCTTAATGATATTTGATAAAAATCCAAGGGCTGAGGCGCAATAGAAAGCAAAGAGTCACGATCCAAAGCCCAATTCAAAATGTCCATAATCAAAATCTCGTTGCCCAATAGACCGAATTTTTGATTTGCGATGATATCACTATTTCCAAAAACAAGGAAACGACCGGCAGGCAAGCTTACCCCCAAATGAGAAGCCGGTTTTTTTTCTGCCAAAACAGCAAGGCTAACAGGGCCGCGCAAGTCCTTGCCTTTTTCATAAAGCGGGACTCCTGAAGCAAGATAATCTCGCTCTCCCCAGCTCTGATCTGAGCTAAGCATAAGAGGCGTAACCGTGAGAGTCTCTGAAAGCGGTGCTCCGAGATCTGGTCGAACAGGTCGGCTCAAGCCTGTTAAAAGCGTGATTCGATAATCGATAAGAAGCTGATTAATAGGGTGTTCAGCAAAGCGGCGGACAATCATATCTCCCCCTGCATCCTGAAACTCTTTGCCTATTTCAACCACAACAAGATCATCGGAAACAATACCCCAATTAAAGAGAAGTTCATCAAGGCCATGGCTCCGGGCAGGGTCAATAAAGGCAACAAGCGTCCCTTGCTCTTCATCAAGATAATTACCCAAGTGATTCACCTCAACAGGCAAAAATGGAGTCTGAGGGGAAGCAACAACTACCAAATCTGCATCTTCCGGAACTTGGCTAACAAGGCTCAAATCCAGAGTTTCTACGTCAAAATTGCGCTTTTTCAAAAAAGAGGCTAACTGAGACAGCCCGCGGACAGGACTCACCTCTTTGGGGCTCATCTCGCCATGACCTTTCGTGAAGTAAATCTTGGGGCGCTTTGCCTGTGTTACCGATAAAATAGCTGAAGTAAGCGCTTGTTCTCCCTTAAAACCAACAACTTGACCATTTTCTGCTTCATAGAGATCTGTATCTAAAATCTGATATTGGCGATCTCCCGAAACAAGTAAAACAGAGTTTTGGCGTTTCAAGTTATATTTAGCAGCAAGTGCTTCTGCCTTTTTACGCTGGCTGTAAAGATCTATGTAAGAGACACGAATCATGTCCTCATTGGCTATGCGTGCCGCATAAGAATATTCACGAAGGAGATTGTTTATATATTCAAAAACCTCGCGGGCCGTAGCATCCTCTGAGTGAGGGGAGAACGTAACAAAAATATCTATGGGTTCATCAAGACCGCGTAAGTAAGCAAGCGTTTCAGGAGAAAGTGAATACTTATTTTGATGAGTTATATCTTTCCTGAAGAAGAAATGTGCAGCCAAAAAATTAAGCGCAATAACAAAGGCCACGCTTAACACAATTTGTGTAGTGCGGTTTATTCTGCAAAAAATACGTGCCTTTTTATAATCGTCTAAGTCCAACATCACGATTTTGCCTCAACAATTAACCCGGTGACCCCAAGAGCCAACAAGGTGCCACTGACATAAAGAAAGAAAGGGCGCGAATCAAGGACTCCTCGGGTGAAATCCTCTAGATGAATGAATGTCTGAAAGTACTCAAGTGAACCTTCTATGGGCCCCGCCCATGAACCACTTAAGAATGGCACCTCTGCAAGAAAACGGCCTCCTACAATCACAGCAAAGAGAAAACTGAACGATAAAATACCTGCAGTCAATTGACTCCGCGTAAGACTACTCGCAAAAAGACCCAATGCTATATAGAAGAGCCCCGTAATTGCGATAAATGAAAGCCCGCCAAGCAAAACGGCTGAATCAAACACCCTTAAATCAGTAACCTCAGCCCCCAGCACCCAGGTAAGAATAAACGGAAAAAGGCAAGTAAGCAGCCATAAGAGCATATAAACGAAATAGATGCTCAGAAATTTACTAAGAACTATAGCCCAAGACGAAACTGAGGTAGTCATCAAGGTTTCAAGCGTGCAGAGCCTGCGCTCCTCTGCGATAGATTTCATTGTAAGTAGCGGAACAATAAAAAGAACGGGCATCCAGAATACCTGAAAGAAAGGCTCCATCAATGATACATTTTGAGGGATTTGGGAAAACTCTTGAACTATCGTCAAAAACAAAGCCCCCATGAGAAGCAGAAAGAAAACACCGACAACATACGTTGTTGTTGAATAAAAGAGCATTTTGAGCTCATGGACCAATAAATGATAAAAACCCCTCATGACTCTAGTGTTTGCGCTTTCTTTTGGTAGCGACGCTGAACTGCGTAATTTTCTTCCCAGCTATGCTTGGTTGCTGCAAGAAAGACATCCTCTAAGTGAGAGTGCTCACGGCTGCATTCTTGAAGAAATATAGAGGAATCTGCAGATAAGGCCTCTATAAGCGTGTGCCCAGTTGTGCGATCACAGCCTACTGGTGCCTTAATAATCCAGGTTACAATACCCAGAGCATCAGGAGCAGATTCATCAACAACAGAAATACCAGGAGAAACGGTGTTTAGCGCACTCCTTATAGATTCAGATGTGGCCCGAGCAACAATCTTGTAACTGCTCTCAGAAATAAATTCCCGGCAAAGCTCCATTGGGGTGCCAAGAGCAACAATACTTCCATGATTAATAATAATGGCTCGATCACAAGTCGCCTCAACCTCGGGTAAAATATGACTCGAGATAATAACTGTCATCTGGCCCTTCAACTCATTAAACAAACGGCGAATACCAATGATTTGGTGAGGGTCTAAGCCAATAGTCGGCTCGTCCATAATAATCACGTCAGGCTTAGCCAAAAGGGCATCGGCAATACCAACACGCTGACGAAACCCCTTAGATAACGTCTTGATCATCTTATACTTTGCCTTTTTATCGAGATTACAAATCTCCATAACCTCACCCACACGAGTCTTCCTGGCTCCACGAGAAAGGCCCTTTAACTCAGCCCTAAAACGAAGGTACTCACTCACCCGCATTTCATTGGGCAAAGGATTGTTCTCAGGCATGAAACCAACCCGCCTACGCACCTTCTCAGGGTGCCGTGCAATAGATATTCCTCCTAAATAGGCTCGACCACTGGTGGCTGGCATTAAGCCGCATAAAATTCGCATCGTTGTGCTTTTCCCTGCTCCATTAGGTCCTAAAAAACCAATGACTTCGCCATGGTTAATAGAAAAAGAAAGATCCTCAATGGCCCGAACGGAGCCATAGCACTTAGTTAAATTTTCGACGCGAATAGATTCTGACACAATGATGTGGGTACTAACTCTAAATCAAGTAGTAACGTTGCTAAGTATACTTACGAATAAAAGCTTCTTCAAGCCCCTTCAGCGTAAGATTGAAATCAAAAATTGCAATGTCTGCCCAATTTTCAGTGAAAAACCTAGAATTTCCCCCTGTACAAATAATTTTAGGGGTTTGATCTGTAACCGTTTTTAAATGATTCCGAACACGATTCAATAAGGCATCCAATAATCCTTGATACCCCAAAACACAACCGATTTGCATACACTCAATCGTAGAAGACCCCAATCCCTTGGGTAAACAACCTAGGTGCTCGAGCGTAAGCGGAGGCAAAAGTGCCGTTTTTTCATGAAGTGCATTTGCAAGCATTTGAAAGCCAGGAGCAATAACTCCGCCCTCAAAACCAAACGCTTCAGTGACCGTGTTTAGCGTTGTCGCCGTTCCCATATCCACGACAATTGCCGGTTCACCATAATGCTTTTGAGCCCCCAGCGCATTGGCAAGCAAATCTTGTCCTATAAGGTGTGGATTTCCTGAGGTGATCTTAAGGCCACTACAGTACTTTGGCTTCAAGGAAAAGTAGGGGAGGTCTAGGGGCTCAAATGCCCCTACCAATAATGAACTCACACGAGGAACGACTGAGGAAAAAACAATCCCATCAACCTCATGCTCTTGAGCCATATCAATAAAAACGGAGGCAGAGGCCAAGTCATGTGTCTCAACCCTAGCATCAACAATAGGGGATCCGCGCTCTAAAACACCAAAGTGAGTAGAGGTATTTCCTACATCGATGCAAAAAACCTTCATTATGCTTTCTTCTCAATTGTCACATCTCCAGAATAAAAGGCATTCACCTCACCCGAAGACTCAAGAAGCAAATGGCCTTTTTCGTCAATCCCTACAGCCTTTCCAGAAATACGTTTTTCTCCCTGAATAAGCGTAATCTCTCTGCCCGTAAGCGCATCATACCGTGTCCAGTAAGCACCAAGAAGCTCTTTGTATGCTCCTGACATATAGACATCATAAGCATTAAAAACAGCACGAATAAAAGACGCTGCGAAAGCATTAATCCCAAGAGAACTACCAGAAACCTCCTTTAGAGACGTAATAAAAGGAAGCAACTCCTCGGGAACAAGCGCTGGATCGCTATTAACATTAAGACCGATTCCAAAAACAAGAGTCCTCATGCAATCAGCATCAAGCTGGGCCTCTGTAAGCATTCCTCCAAGCTTTTTGCCCTTATAAATGAGATCATTTGGCCATTTAATCTGCACAGGGTATCCCGACTCATTTAAAAAATGACATAAAGATGCACCCATCCAAATAGTAAACGCCTGCATGCACCCAGCAGGAACATCCGGCCTAAACGCATACGACATATAAAAATTCCCTGGGTCTGAAGCAGCCCACTTTCTGCCCAGCCGTCCTCTTCCAGCTTCCTGCCTTTTAGCAAGAATCAAACAAGGCGTATCACATCCATCTGCTAACTTTCTCAAAGCCTCTGAGTTCGTGCTGTCTATTAAATCAAAATAGTGAACCGGTGGAGCCACATCCCCATCAAGCTCTAGATAAGCCTGGAGTAAAGTAGGGTGTATGTGAGCGGGTTCTTTCTGTATTTTATAGCCACGATTCCGAACAGCATCAAACTCAAACCCTTCTTGTTGAAGTGCTTCCAGGTGCTTCCAGATACTAACC
>Ga0316204_10007398_pt1 | contig 16077 bp, 14 predicted proteins | sample 6monrhotite_MG_2_FD_205661 | JGI IMG/M metagenome (GOLD analysis project Ga0316204, IMG submission 205661) | Microbial mat bacterial communities from mineral coupon in-situ incubated in ocean water Damariscotta River, Maine, United States -... | ecosystem: Environmental > Aquatic > Marine >... | reverse complement strand
GCCTGGGAGCTACTGCGACCCCTCTACAAGCAAGACGTTGCCCTGCCTAACAATGTCCTCCCCTTCAAACCGAAGAGCCGACCGGGGCCAGTTCGGTCGCCGTCAGTATGAAAAGTTCACCCCTCTCGACTCTCGAATCTCGAATCTCGAATCTCGAATCTCGAATCTCGAATCTCGAATGGACGATGCTCGACTGACGCCTCGCTCGAATCTCGACTCTCGAATCTCGACTCTCGAATCTCGAATCTCGATGCCCGCCTACGGCGTGCTCGAATCACGAGGAGGCGACCCTTGGGTCGCCTCCTCGGTTCGCTAACGGGCCATCTTGTTGAGCATCTGATGGATGCGGCGCAGGCTATCGAGCTGCTCGGTCTTTCCTGGGAGATCGATGCAGTAGAGGACTGCGGCACACTCGCCGGCTGAGCCTCGTGCGATTCGTAGATGGTTTCGTCCGGCCTTGACGCCTTGTCGGGCGACACCTTCAGCAAGGTTGAGCACCAGTGAGTCGGACGCCCGAAGGCCCTGATCCTTGAGGTGGGACCGACCTGGGGGGAAGGGGGTGCTGCCAAACCATTGGTTGACTGCGACGGAAAGTCGGAAGACGTCCAGGTTCTCAAAGTCGAAGTAGTGCATGAACTCAGCCTCCAAGAAGGCCGCAGGGGATGAAAAATCGCAGCCTTCAAGGACGAAGGACGGCTGCGAGCTTTTCAAACCCGAAGGACGGCTGGAGTCGAACAGGCGCACGCAACGAGAACAAACTGATCAGTGATTCATCGAGATTCGAGATTCGAGATTCGAGATTCGTGCATTCGCGATTCGCGCGAGGCGTCAGCCGAGCATCGTCCATTCGAGATTCGAGATTCGTGCATTCGCGATTCGAGATTCGAGATTCGAGATTCGTGCATTCGCGATTCGAGATTCGAGATTCGAGAGTCGAGAGTCGAGCGAGGCGTCAGCCGAGCATCGTCCATTCGAGATTCATGACTCGAGATTCGAGAGACAGCCTCTCAAAGACACTCCAGCACCAGCCTCAGAGCGACTCTTCGCCAATACCACCGACATTAATGAGCCCATCAACCTCCAGCGTCTCCCCGTAGGTCCGCGCCTCCGGCGCCTCCATCAACAACGCCTCCACCGTGATCCCCGCGACATCCATCGTGTACCGCAAGAGATGCCCCGCCTCCCCGTACACCAGCTCCACATCCCCCGCCGCCAGGCTCCACAGCCAGACCTCCCCGGACACCCGTGTCCCGCCGAGCGTCAGCGAGGTCTCTCCGCCGGCCCGGATCGCACCATCCAGCACCGTCCCGGTCTCAGCCGCCAGCACCCGCAGCCGACTCAGCCCGCTCAGATACCCCTGCGCCCCCGGATCGATCAGCGTCAGCGAAGTCCCGTCGATGTCCCGGTGGCTGTAGGTCTCGGTCACCAGATGATCCGGCTCCACGATCGTCACGAACCAGCCCTCGCTGCGCCGCACCGCCTGGACCTCCTTCGGCCCATCGGACTGAGAGACGCTGGAGGTGAAGGTGCCCGCCGGGCTCTTCCCCTGCCCTCCCAGTCGCTGCTTGAACGCGAAGGTGCCCTTGCCTACCGCCAGCGACATTGAGGTGTAGCTCTCCAGCAGCCGCACCTCCCGATACTCCTCTTGGAGATACCGTACGGTGACCGTGCGCTCCCCCACGGACTGGCCGTTAGCTGTGAGCTGGTAGGTCAGAGTCTCCACTTCTTCAGCGTTCGCGGTGGCGGAGAGGGCAGCGAGCAGCAAGAACGTCATGCGATAAGAGTATTCGTTTATGTCCCGCTGGTCCCTCATCGAAGACATCCAGACCCGCCTCGCGCGTGAGCGCGGCGGCTCGTTCCAGGAGGGGCCGCGGCGCGTCGCGCTGGTGTACCCCTCGCCGTACCGGGTCGGGATGAGCTCGCTGGGCTTCCAGTGGATCCATAAGGTGCTCTCCGACGCGGGCTTCTCGGTGGAGCGGGCCTTCCTGCCGGACGACGTGGAGGCCTGGCGCAAGGCCCGCGCGCCGCTCCTGACCTACGAGACGCTGACCCCGGTGGGCGAGTTCCCCATCATCGGCGTGTCGCTCGCCTACGAGCTGGAGCTGTCCGGCCTGTTCGAGGTGCTGGAGCTGTCCGGGATCCCCGTGCTGCGCGAGGATCGGGACGAGCAGCATCCGCGGGTGCTGCTGGGCGGACCCATCACCTTCTCCAACCCGCTGCCCGCCGCGCCCTTTGTGGACGCGATGATCCTGGGCGAGGGCGAGGAGGTCGTCGTGCCGATGGTGCGCGCGAGCTTTGAGCGGGACCGGTCCGGCTGGCTCGACGTGGTGGCCGGGCTGCCCGGTGGGTATGTGCCCGAGCGGCACGGGGTGGCGCTGCCGGAGGTCGCCAAGGCGACGGATGTGCTCCTGCCAGCGCGCTCCCACATCCTGACCCCCGACACCGAGCTGCGGGACATGTTCCTGATCGAGGGGGAGCGCGGCTGTCACCGCCAGTGCACCTTCTGCGTGATGCGGCGCTCCACCAACGGCGGCATGCGCCTGGTGACCCCCGAGCGCATCCTCTCCTTCGTGCCCGAGGGCGCGAAGCGGGTGGGGCTCGTCGGCGCGGCCATCTCGGATCACCCCAAGCTGCTGCCGCTGCTGGAGCAGATCGTGGCCAGCGGCCGGGAGGTCGGGGTCAGCTCGCTGCGGGCGGACCGCATCGCGCTGAGGCCGCGCATCGCCGAGGTGCTGCGGGCCGGCGGCTACAAGACGCTCACCGTGGCCAGCGACGCCGCGAGCCAGCGCCTGCGCCGCACCATCGCCAAGGGCACCACCGAGAAGCACCTGCTGGCCTGCGCCCAGCTCGCCGCGAAGCACCGCTACAAGACGCTGAAGGTCTACATGATGGTCGGCGTGCCCGACGAGCGCGATGAGGATCTCGACGAGCTCCTGCGCTTCACCCGCGAGCTCGCCGGCGTGCACAACGTCTCCCTCGGCATCGCCCCCTTCGTGGCCAAGCGCAACACGCCGATGGACGGCGCGCCCTTCGCGGGGATCCGCGAGGTGGAGCGGCGGCTCAAGTGGCTCCACAAGGGCCTGCGCGGCACACGCGGCGAGGTCCGTCCCACCAGCGCCCGCTGGGCCTGGGTGGAGTACATGCTGGCGCAGCACGGCCCCGGCGGCGGGCTGGCGGCCCTCGAAGCCTGGAAGGCGGGCGGGAAGTTCTCGGACTACAAGCGGGCCTTCAAGGCCCTGGAGGACTCGGATTACCGGCCGTGGGTCAGCCCGCCGCCCGCATCTGCGACCAGCGCGCCAGGGCAGCCGACAACATCTCCAGCGTGATGGGCTTGGGCAGGTAGTCGTCCATCCCCGCCGCGAGGCAGCGCTCCCGATCGCCCTTCATGACATTGGCGGTCACCGCGATGATCGGCGTGTGCACCCCGGCGGGCTCCAGCTCCCGGATCTTCTCGGTCGCCTCGAAGCCGTCCATCTCGGGCATGTGGCAGTCCATCAGCACCAGATCGTAGGGCATGGTGTCGAAGGCGGAGACCGCCAGCGCGCCGTTCTCCGCGAGGTCGAAGGGGTAGCCGAGCTTCTCCAGCATCCGGGACATCAGCTTCTGGTTGACCATGTTGTCCTCGGCCACCAGGATGCGCGCCTCCACGCCCGCCGGCCGCCGCTCCGGCGACAGCGGGAGCTGGGTGGGCATGTGGGTGATGCTCCGCTCCTGGAGGGGCAGCGAGAACCAGAACGTGCTGCCGATGATGGGGTTGCTCGCGAAGCCGATCTCACCGCCCATGGCCTCCACGATCCTGTGGGAGAGCGCCAGGCCCAGGCCCAGGCCCAGGCCGTCGTAGGCGCGGGTGAAGGAGCTGTCGGCCTGGGTGAAGGCGTCGAAGAGGCAGTGCTGGTGCTCCGAGGCGACCCCTACGCCGGTGTCCTGCACCGTGAAGGTCAGGGTGACGTCGGCGCCCTGGCGCGCGTCGCAGCGCACGCTGACGAGGGCGTGGCCGCTGGCGGTGAACTTCACGGCGTTGTTGACGAGGTGCCCCAGCACCTGCTTGACCCGCGCGGGATCGCCGTGGACGGCGGCGGGTACGCCGGGTCCGATCTCGAGGTTGAGCCGGAGGCCCTTGTCGCTCGCCCGGGCGCGGAGCGGCTTGAGCACCTCGTCGAGGAGGACGCTCAGCACGAAGTCCTCGGGGGCCATCGCGACATCCCCCGACTCCAGCTGCGAGAAGTCGAGCACGCCGTCCAGTAGCTCCAGCAGCGTCTCACCGGAGCCCTGGATGGTCCGGGCCAGATCGCGCTGATCGTCGGTCAGGCCGCTGTCGATCAGCAGGCCCGCGGTGCCGAGGACCGCGTTCATGGGCGTGCGGATCTCATGGCTCATGGTCGCCAGGAAGCGACCCTTGGTGCGGCTGGCGGCCTCCGCGGCGTCGCGGGCGTCGCTCAGCGCGTTGTTGGCCCGCGTCAGCTTGGCGACCGCGTCCTCCTGGTGGCTGTCGACGAAGAGCCCGTTGGTGGCCATCATGACCACAAGACAGCACAGCGCCAGAGCGTTGAGCAGGCTGACCTGCCCGGGAGTGAGCACCTGGAGGAAGACGAAGTTCTGCAGATCCAGGACGTACAGGGCGATGACGCTGCCGGAGACGAGGGTGCTCCAGACGGCCCCTGAGCGCCAGCCGGTGAGGGTGCCCGCGACCAGCGGGATCACGAGGTACCAGAGCATCGTCGGGGCGTTCGGTCCGCCTGAGACGATGGTCATCGCGGTGATGCACCAGTAGAACTGGAAGCTCATCCAGTTCGTGCTCAGGGTGATGGAGCCCGTCTTCTGGAAGATCCACGGGGCGGTCACCGCCAGCAGGCCGCAGGCCGCCATGAAGTGCGGCGAGAGCGTCTCCTGGAAGACGAAGAGGTACACGACGCAGAACACCGGCACCCAGAGCACGACGTTGGCGCACACGAAGACGAGCAGCCTCGCTTGACGCTGTATCTGTTCATCCGCGCGCAGCTCCGCTGGCGTGAAGAACTCAGCGAGGCCCTCCAGATTCTGGCGCGCCGCTTCCAACATTCGTACCTCTCGGCCTTCCCCGGGGATCGGGTGCATGGCTCATCGGGACGATCGGTGCGGCGTTCAAGCGCTCGCGACACAGCGCGACGATCAACGCAGCGGGCAATACGCGGCGTCTCAGTACCTGGTGAAGATGTCCCAGACCGAGGTCACGTTGGTGGAGCCGATGGCCTCGGACTCGTAGAAGAGGGTCTGGTCGCCGCTGCTGGCGCTCACCCGCCACACCGTCGGGTAGCTCGCGGCGTTGGCGGAGAGGTAGTAGTCGCCGCTGTCGCCGTCGATGGTGAAGAAGGTCGGATCCCACTGCTGGTCGAAGACGAGCTGAGAGCTCCAGGTGTAGCTGGCGTCGTCGAGCTTGAGCACCTCGAAGCCGTTCGCCGTGAAGGCGCCGGCGTACCAGCTGCCGTCGTCGCCGCGCTCACCGGAGAAGATGGACTTGTCACCCGGGCCGTTCAGCGCCCCGGGGATGTGCAGGTTGAAGGCGCCGTCGAAGGTGGCGAAGCCGCCGTAGTAGCCGAACAGGCCCACGTCGCCGGTCTGGATGTCCACGGCGATGTCGTAGGGGTACAGCTCCTGCTCGATGTCCCAGCTCGCCAGCACGGTCTTGCTGCCGGTGCCGGGCTCGATGGCGTAGAGCGCGTTGCCGCAGGCGATGAGGTAGTAGCCGTCGGGGTGGGTCGCCATGCCGTAGAAGCCGGTGATCTCCTCGGCCTTCAGCTCGTCGATGAACTCGGCCAGCACGGCGGTGGTGCCGTCGTCGTCGACGGTGAGCACGGCGAAGGTGCCGAGATCCATCACCGCGTAGCCGCCGTCCACGCCCCAGGTCATGAAGTAGGGGAGCACCTCGGGGTCATCGAGGGTGACCGTGCGCTCGATGTTGCCGAGGGTGTCGACGTGGTGGATGAGGCTGGGGTTCTCGTCGTACCAGACCTGGATGACGGCGAGGCCGGCGAAGTCCTCGTCCTGACGGCCGTCGCAGTCGTTGTCGATGCCGTCGGTGGGATCCTCGTCGCGGGCGGGGTTGACGTAGATGTTGTCGTCGTCGCAGTCCCCCTCTTCGACGGTCCAGCCGTCGCCGTCGAGGTCGGTGCCGGTCTCCTCGTCGCCGGTGTCTTCGGGCCAGCCGGTGTCGGTGGGGCCGCCGATCACGGTGGTCTCGACGGGGGGCGCGGCGTCCTTGTCGCCACAGGCCAGCAGCAGCATCAGAGAGAGCATCGGGTTCCTCCGACGCCCAGTCTATACGGCTCAGCTCGCCTTGCTGGCGCTCTTGAGCTTGCGAACCCAGAAGACCGCCGCGACAGCCGCGACCGCGATGGAGATGACCTGGGCGCTGCTGAAGGTCTGGCCCAGCAGATCTTCCAGGATGTAGCCCCGGCTGGAGTCGCCGCGGAAGGTCTCGTTGATGCTTCGCAGCAGCGGGTACATCGTGAGGTAGGTCAGGACGAGCTGGCCCTTGAACTTCCGCCGCGGGCGCATCCACAGGAGGAAGATGGCGAGGAGCCCGCAGTAGATGGCCTCGTAGATCTGGGTGGGGTGCACCGCGACGCCGATGGGCCCGAGGGTCAGCGGGTCGGTGAAGGTGATGGCCCAGGACTTGTCGGTGGGCAGGCCGTAGCAGCAGCCGGCGGCGAGGCAGCCCAGCCGCCCGAACACCTGCCCCTGCGCCATCACGGGGGCGGCCATGTCGAACATGGCCCAGGGGTCGAGCTTCTTGATCTTGAAGTAGATCATGGCGACGACGAGCACGCCCAGGATGGAGCCCCAGACCGCGAGGCCCCCGTCCCGCAGGGCGAGGATGTTGCCCAGGTCGTACTTGTAGTCACCCCAGTTGGCGCGCACGTACTCCAGCCGGCCGCCGGCCAGCCCCCCGAACAGGGAGATGAGCACGAAGTCGTAGGCCATCTCGGGATCCTTGCCCTCTTCGCGCAGCCACTTTCGCAGCCAGGGCATCGCCAGCAGCAGGCCGGTGACGATCGCCGCGCCATAGGTGCGGAGGTCCAGTTCTCCAGGGAGGTCGAGCAAGATCGGATGCATGCCGGCAGACTATCCGCGCGCTGGCTCACCCGCCCGCGAGAGCGACCACCAGACGAAGGGAATGACAGCCAGAAACACCAGCGAGATGCCCTGTGACGTCGACAGCAGCCCGCCGAGGTACACCCCGCGCTCGGCGTCGGCCCGGAAGTACTCCACGAAGATGCGCAGCACGCCGTAGCCGCCGATGAACGCCAGGGCGACCTGACCGTCGAAGCGCTGGCGGGTCCGGATGCGGCTCAGCCACACGAAGATCGCCAGGCAGCCCAGCGCCTCGTAGAGCGTCGCCGGGTGCAGCGGTACGCCCAGCAGCTCCTCGGGAAGCAGGCCCCGGCGGTAGTGGCGGACGGCCCAGGGCACCACCTCGCCGAAGGGCCAGTCCGCGGGCCGCCCGTAGCCGCAGCCCGCCCCCAGGCAGCCCAGCCGCCCGTAGACGAGGGCGAAGGCGGTCGCGGGGCAGAAGATGTCGCCCAGCGTCCAGACGGAGACCCCCTCCCGCCGGGCCCACCACCAGCCGAGCGGCCACACGGCGATGAAGCCGCCGTAGTAGACGAGGCCGCCGGCGAACTGGAAGATCATCAGCGGATCCGCCAGGTAGGCCTCCGGCCGCTCGAAGATGACGTGGAAGAGCCGCGCGCCGACCAGCGCGATCGGCACCATCATCATGGCGAGGTCCAGCACCTTGCGCTCGGAGAGGCCCTGTCGACGGGCCTCGCGGACCAGCAGTCCGCTGGAGAGCGCCGCCCCCAACATCAGCATGAAGAAGTAGTTGGGGACTCTCAGCTCACCCAGGTACAGCAGCCAGGGGCGCACCGGGGCTCAGTCCCCGGAGGCGGCGTCGGGCAGCTCGCCGACGTCCTCCACCTCCATCGGGTCGCCGATGAAGATCTGATGCGCGATGAAGAAGATCACCCCGCCGACGATGGCCATGTCCGCCACATTGAATGACGGGTACTCGGTGGTGCCGAGGGTCTCGGCGAGCCAGGGCGCGAGCTTGGGGTGGTCCGTGTAGAAGCGCAGGAAGTCGGTCACGCTGGCCTTGTCGGCCCGGTCGATGGCGTTGCCGATGGCGCCGCCCATGATGAGGGCCATCACCGCGCTCATGAAGCGCTCGCGGGGGTGGAGCTTCACCAGCATCGAGAGGATCACCGCCACCGCGATCACGGTGAAGATCAGGAAGAAGGTGATGGCGTGGGTGGTGCCGGAGCCCATCCCGAAGGCCGCGCCCTTGTTCTGGACGTGCACGATCTGGAAGAAGCCATCGATGATGTCGATGTGCCCCGTGCGGTAGTCGATGTTGTTGACGATCCAGATCTTGGTCGCCTGATCGAGGGCGATCACGAAGGTCGTGACCGCGGCGAAGATGCTGTACTTGGCTTGCATTGAGGCCGCCGGGTCCGAGGATTCGGGGAAGGTCAGTGGAGGCCGGCTTCAGTGGCCGGGCATGAGCGCACGGCCATCGCGCCGTCTACCTCGTAGATATCCACGAGCCCCTCTTCGGCGAGCTGATGCAGCAGCTTGCGGCGCTCCTCGGGGGCGGGGTCGAGCACCGGGGACTTCCAGCGGGTCAGGAAGTAGTTCAGGCCGACGTAGCCGCCCTCGAACCACTCCTCGGCCCGGCGCAGCTCCCGGGCGATCTCGGCGTGGGCGTTGGTGTTGATCGGGGACTCGACGCCGGTGGCGCCGTCGATCAGAGGCTCCTCGCCGACGACCTCGAAGCCGGTGTTGATGCCGCTCTCGTACTGCTGGTGCTGCTGGGGCGGGGGGGCGTCAGCGCTGTGGTCATTGTGATCGTTGTGACCACTGTGATCGTTGTGACCACTGTGATCGTTGCGGTCGCTGTGATCGTTGCGGTCGCTGTGATCGCTGTAGCTGCCCTCGGAGAACTGGCTCATGCCGTCGAGCAGGTCGACGTGATCGAAGGCGGCGCGCCGGAGGCGGGGGGAGAGGCCGTAGCCGCCCCAGGAGGCGACGAAGGCCTGCTTGCCGAGCGCGCGCACGCCCTCGACCGCCGGGGCGTGGTCCGTGTCGCCGCTGACGAGCACGAAGATGTCCGCCGCGCCCAGCGCCGCGGTCCGGAGCATGTCGGCGACGAGGGTGGTGTCGACCTCCTTCTCCTGGGTGTACCGGGCCTCGTTGCCGCAGGTGTCGCACACCGAGGTCGCGAACTTCCGGGGGAAGCGGCGGACGAAGTAGCCGGGCTGGAGGTCGAGCATGTTCAGGAAGGAGGTCAGCTTGCGCTGCCCGTCCTCATCGGCGCGCTCGCCGCGCTCCACGCCGGTGTAGTAGTTGGCCCCCCAGAGGGTGGAGCCGCCTGAGACCTGGACGATCCAGCGGGCCAGATCGGGGAAGTCCACGCGGACGCCGTCGGCCTTGGAGCGCCAGCCTGCGTGGAAGTTCTTGCCATCAAAGAAGATCGCGACTCGCATTGAACACCTCATGCGGAAGAGCAAATAAGAGTGAAAAGGTCGTGTGCCCTAATCGCGCGCGGTGTCGGCTTCAAGTCTCGCGAGAGCGTCTATGGGTTGAGGACTCGGTGAGTTGCGTTAATGGCCACTGAATCACCATTCAGTGGAGAGGTCATGGAACGCGAATCGATGCCTGTAGACGCTCTGTTCGTCGGCGGCGGACCTGCCTGCCTGGCCGGAGCCATCCGGCTCATGGACCTGATTGAGAAGCACAACGAGGGCGTCGCGGACGGCTCCGTTGAGGGCGAAGAGATCGAGGAGCCCATGATCGCCCTGATCGAGAAGGGCAGCGAGATCGGCTCCCACGCCATCTCCGGCGCCGTGCTCGACCCCCGGGCGCTCGACGAGCTGATCCCGGACTGGAAGACCCGCGACGACTTCCCCATCGAGCGCTACGTCGAGCGCGAGAAGATGGTGGTCCTCACCGAGAAGTCCTCCTTCCCCCTGCCCATGATGCCGCCGGGAATGGCGGACCACGGCAAGCCCATCATCTCCATCGCCAAGTTCCAGAAGTGGCTGGCGGAGATCGCCGAGGAGAAGGGCGTGATGCTCTTCCCCGGGTTCGCCGGCGTGGACCTGCTCTACGATGAGGAGGGCAAGGTCAGCGGCGTGCGCACCGGCGACAAGGGCGTCGACTCCGACGGCTCGCCCAAGGACAACTTCGAGCCGGGCCTGGACCTGGAGAGCCCGGTCACCATCCTGGGTGAGGGCCCCCGCGGCCACCTCGTCCGCATCCTGACCAAGAAGTACAACCTGGACGAGGGCAAGAACCCCCAGGCGTACGAGAGCGGCTGCAAGGAAGTGCTGGAGTTCCCCGAGGGCACCATCAAGGACGGCTTCGTCTACCTGACGGCGCTCTACCCCCTGAAGATGGACACCTTCGGCGGCGCCTTCATCTACTCCATGGGCGGCGATCGCGTCTGCATCGGCATGCTGGCGGCCCTGGACAGCCCCGACCCCAGCATGGACGTGCACTACCTGCTCCAGAAGCTGAAGATGCACCCCTTCGTCCGCAACCTGCTGGGCGAGGGCAAGGTCATCAAGTACGGCGCCAAGACGGTGACCGTCGGCGGCTGGGGCTCCATGCCCAAGCTCCACGCCCCCGGCGCCATGATCGTCGGCGACTCGGCGAGCTTCCTGAACGCCGCGCGCATCAAGGGCATCCACCTCTCCATGAAGTCCGGCATGCTCGCCGCCGAGACCGCCTTCGAGGCGATGAAGTCCGGCGACAACAGCGACGAGGCGCTGGCCGCCTTCAAGAAGGCCATCGACGCCTCCTGGGTCCGCGAGGAGATGGAGCCGACGAAGAACTTCCACGCCGGCTTCGCCAACGGCGGCTACATCGGCGGCAGCCTGAAGCACGGCCTCTCCATGGTCTTCGGCCCCGGCGCCGACGCGAAGCACCACGCGGACCACGAGGGCATGAAGAAGCTGAGCCAGTACAAGGTCCAGCGCGACGAGATCCCCTACGACGGCAAGTACCTCGTCGACAAGCTCACCGACGTCTACATGTCGGGCACCAAGCACGACGAGCACCAGCCCTGTCACCTGCTCATCCAGGACACGGAGATCTGCGCGACGCGCTGCGCCGAGGAGTACGGCAACCCCTGCGAGAAGTTCTGCCCGGCTCAGGTCTACAACATGGTCCCGAACGAGGCGAGCGGTCGCAAGGAGATGCAGGTGGACTTCTCCAACTGCGTGCACTGCAAGACCTGCGACATCCGCGACCCCTACCAGATCATCCAGTGGGTTCCGCCCGAGGGCGGCGACGGCCCCGAGTACGGCATCCTCTGAGGTCTGCTAAGGCTTGTGCGTCTCGTCGCCGACCCGGAAGCAACCCTGATTCCCGGGTGCTACAGTGGCAGCGATGAGACGCACAATCGTAATCACGGCGGGCCTCGCGCTCGTCATCGCGGCTTGTTCCTCCAAAAGCGGCAACGAGTACGGCCCGCTGACGGGTGACAACAACACGACCACCACCGTGGACACGGACGAGCCCGTCGACACCGGCGACACGGCGGACACCGCCGTCGACACCGGCGACACGGGCGTCGACACCGCCCTGATCGACACGGCCGACACGGCCGACACCGCCGACACCGCGGATACGGCCGACACCGAGCCGCCGGACATCAACGGCACGGGCTACGGCGTCGGCGACGTCGCCTTTGACCTCACGGCCAAGAACCAGAGCGGCGGCACCTGGAGCCTGCACGACCAGTACGGCAAGGTCACGGTGCTGGTCTTCGGCGACGGCTACGACTCGACCTTCACCTACATCGCCGGCTACCTGGACGACATCGAGTCCGCCTACGGCTCGGACGTCTCCATCGCGGGCGCGCTCATCCTCGGCTCCGGCGCCTACACCGCGACCCAGTCCGACGCCCAGGCCATCGCCAGCACCTACGGGCTCTCCACGGTGCTCTACGTGAACAACGTCGAGGACCAGGTGAGCTGGGCCGGCGGCTCCCGCCCGGTGACCTACATCATCGGCCCGGACATGGCCATCTCCCGCATTGAGTATGGGATCGTCGATCAGGACGACATCGAGGGCTGGATCAACGGCCTGCTCTGAGCCGCCCGCGCCGAGCAGGTCGGTGGCCGTGAACCGCGCGCTCACGAAGCGCCAGATAGCGACAGGGTCAACGCGATCGGGGTCATGGCCTTCACGATGCCATTCCGATCAGGTTTCCCTTTCAGCGCCGACCCGCTCGTGGTTCCAACCCCGTGAGTACGGAGGATTCAGAGTGATGCGAACGCCAATCACGATCGGTCTGCTGAGCGCGGCGCTGCTGAGCGCTTGCGGTGACGCCAAGATCTCAGACGACACCGATGCGCGCGACCCGAGCACCAGCTCGACCGACACCAGCGCGGACGACACCAACACGGACGACACAGCCTCGGATGACACGGCCTCGGGTGACACCGAGACGGACGACACCGACACAACCGACACAACCGACACAACCGACACAACCGACACAACCGACACTGCCTCGACGTCCGATGACACCGGGACCGCCGGCACGCCGGACTGCGATGTGGCATCCCCCCGCTCGTTTGCGGGAGAGGCGGACGTCTTCTACGGCATCACCATGCTGGGGCTGGAGGAGTTCGACTTCCACACGAGCCTCATCGACTTCATCTTCAACGACGCCGCCTCGGGGCCCGGCCTGCCCTGCCCCGCGGTGCGGGAGCTGTTGGGCACCTACACCGCTGACGCCGGCGAGGGCTGCACCAACGGCGACGGGGTGTACTTCGAGGGCATCGTCGATGTCTTCGTTGATGACGACTCGGAGGGCTTCATCATCACCTACGAGGACTTCGCCGTCCTGCTGGAGATCCCCACCGGGAGCGCGGACTATCGGGCCTCCGGCACCTTCGGGATCACCAGCCCCGACGGCGACGAGGCCCGGGTCACCCTGGCGCTGTCCGAGGAGCGATACCTCTACGGCGACGTCAACGCGGGCGGGCTGATAAACGGCCGCTTCGACCGCGATCTGGTGTGGCTCTCCCGGAGCGTCGGTGAGGTCCAGACCGCCCTGAGCGGCGGCGGCACGGTGTCGATCCTGGAGAGCGAGGCGGGCTGGACCGGCGACTACTGCGCCGAGGTGGACCTGAGCTTCCCCGAGGGCTGCGAGGAGCCGGACGGCACGCTGGAGCTCATCGGTGAGGAGTACGTCGTGCTGGCGTTCGATGGCGAGACCGACTGCGACGGCTGCGGCGCCGTCACCGTGGACGGCGAGGCCGGCGGCGAGATCTGCCTGTAGGGATGCGGTCTGGAGAGGATCAGGGCTGGGCCAGGGCGGCGGCGATGGTCGCCGCCAGCGCGGCGTTGACGCCCTTGACCTCGGCGATCTGCGCCAGGGTCGCCTCGCGGATCTTCCTGACGCTCCCGAAGTGCCGCAGGAGGTTCTTGCGGCGGGTGGGCCCCACGCCGGGGATCCCGTCCAGGGCGCTGGTGAGGGTCGCCTTGCGCCGCTTCTTGCGGTGGAAGGTGATGGCGAAGCGGTGGGACTCGTCGCGGATGTGCCGCAGCACGTTCAGCGCCGGGTCGTTGTCCTGCAGGAGGATGGGCTCGGCCCGATCGGGCAGCACGATCTTGTCCACCGCCTCGTTGTCGCCCCAGCGGCGCTCGGTGCGGGGCTTGGAGAGGCCGATGGCCTTCTGCCGGTCCAGGCCCAGCTCCTTGAGCACCCCGAGCGCTGCGTTGAGCTGGCCCTTGCCGCCGTCGACCACGAGCAGGTCCGGGAAGACGCCCTCCGCGATGGCGCGGGTGAAGCGCCGCCGCAGGATCTCCGCCATGCTGGCGTAGTCGTCGGCGCCCACCACTGTCTTGACGTTGTAGGTGCGGTAGTGCTTGGTGGCGGGCTGCCCGTCGAGGAAGACCACCTGCGAGGCCACGGGGTGCAGGCCCTGGATGTTGGAGTTGTCGAAGCACTCCATGCGGTAGGGCGGGTTGTCGAGCCCCAGCAGCTCCGCGAGGCGATCCAGCGCGCCCCGCCGCCGCGCGTCCTTGTCGTCGTCGCGCTTGAAGCGGTGCTCCGCGTTGACCGTCGCCAGCTTCACCAGATCGAGCTTCTCGCCGCGCTGGGGCACCTTCAGGTGGACCCGCCCGCCGCGTCGCTCGCCCAGCACCTCCTCCAGCGCCTCGATGTCCGGCGGCGCGGCGTGCAGCAGGATCTCCGGGGGCACGAAGGTGCCGTCGTACCAGGTGTTGAGCCAGGAGGAGAGCAGCTCCCCGTCGGGATCGAGGGCGCCCTGGAAGGGGAAGGAGATGGGCTCCATCATCAGCCCCTCGCGCACCGGCATGACCACCCCGCAGCCCGCGTCTCCGTCGCGGAAGAGGGCCCAGATGTCCCGATCCCCGAGCTTGGTGTCCGAGGTCTTCTGGCGCTCGCTGGTGTCGGTCAGGGTGCGAACCAGATCCCGCAGGCGCGCCGCCTCTTCAAAGTGCAGCTCCTGGGCGGCGGTCTGCATCTTCGCCCGGAGGCGGTCGATCAGCTCCTGGTTGCGGCCCTCCAGCAGGAGCACGGTCTCCAGGAGGATCTCGTCGTAGGCGGGCTTGTCGGTGTAGCCCTCCACGCACGGGGCCACGCAGCGGTGCATCTGGTGGAGGATGCAGGGCCGGGTGCGGGACTTCAGCTCCTTGTCGTTGCAGGTGCGGAGCTGGAAGTTGCGCTCCAGGAAGGCGAAGGTGTCCCGGGCCTTGCTGGCGGAGGGGTACGGGCCGAAGTAGCGGGCGCGGTCGTCGCGGACCTTGCGCGTCAGCGTGAAGCGGGGCCAGTCGCCCTTCGTGTTCAGCCGGAGGTGCAGGAAGCCCTTGTTGTCCTTCAGCTTGATGTTGTAGCGGGGGCGGTACTCCTTGATCAGCGAGTTCTCGAGGATCAGCGCCTCTTTCTCGGTGTCGGTGATGATCGGCTGGATGTCCCGGGCCTGGGCCAGGAGGTAGCGGATCATGTACCGGGAGTCGTGCCCCGAGAGGTACTGGCGGACCCGCGAGCGCAGGTTCTTGGCCTTGCCGACGTAGAGCACGCCGCCGCGCTTGTCCTTGAAGAGGTAGACCCCGCTGCGAGTCGGGAGGTCCGCCGCTCGCTCTTCGAGGGTCTTGTCGGGAGAACGCTTATCGGGAGCTTGAGTCACCCGATTTCATAGCACGGCCAGGATGGCTGCGATCAGGCACAGCACCACCACTGCTGCCACATAGAGTCCCCATGATTTTCCGGACTCTTCCAGGTCCATCTCGCGGATGGGGGTGTCGGGCATCTCGCGGGCGAGATCCTCGGCCGAGCGGCCCTCTTCGGTCCATTTTCCGGCGCCGAGCTCAGTCTCCCGATCGGAGTTCTCGGTGATGCGGGGGCCGTCACCGGCGAAGGAGGCGGAGGTCTCCGGCTGCGCCGTCCGCTCCAGGATGGAGACGCCGGGCACCTCGTCCGGGGGGCGGGTGGCGGATCGGACCGCCGCGGCGGGCTCGCTCGGCGCCGCGGCGGGCTCGGCCTCCGGCTCGGAGGGGGTGTCCCCGGTTGACTCGGGGGTGTGCCTGGGCGCCTCGATGGGCATCGGCTCACCGCCCATGGAGTATGAGGCCGCCAGGATCTCCTTGGCGGGGCTCCGCTCCTGGATGTCCGCCGCCCGCGCGTATGCCTCGTTGTAGTCGCTGTCGGGCTCGTCGATGGGCGCGTCGGGATCCGCCAGCCCCATCGGGTTGAGGTCATCCTCGTCGTAGTCGGTGTTCAGCCGCAGCACGGGCTCGCTGGACAGGAGGTTCGCGGCGATCTCCGGCGGGATGATGCTGGCGTCGACCTGGAGCAGCGAGCGCGTCGCGGCCAGCCGCTCGGCGATCTCCTGCGGGATCGCGGTGGCGTGGATCCGCATGGAGAGCGTGTCGGACGCCGGCGGCGGCGCGACGGGGACCGACAGGGCGTCGCCGAGCGCGGTGTCCTGATCGTCCACGTCCTCGTCGAGCGCCGGCAGCGGCTCCAGGGGGTGGACGGCCGCGGCGAATGGATCGAGGGCGGCG
>Ga0316204_10007397_pt1 | contig 16078 bp, 17 predicted proteins | sample 6monrhotite_MG_2_FD_205661 | JGI IMG/M metagenome (GOLD analysis project Ga0316204, IMG submission 205661) | Microbial mat bacterial communities from mineral coupon in-situ incubated in ocean water Damariscotta River, Maine, United States -... | ecosystem: Environmental > Aquatic > Marine >... | reverse complement strand
GCGGGCGATGGGATTCGAACCCACGACTTCAACCTTGGCAAGGTTGCGCTCTACCCCTGAGCTACGCCCGCGTTGACGATTTTCGTCAAAAGCCGGTGGATCATACGCATTGACGCTCTCTTTGCAAGCGTCAACTTGACTGTTGTTGCCGCCTTTTATGTGGGGCTTGTTTGGGGCCTGTGGCAACGTTAATATCCGCCCCGTCATGAAGACTGAAAAAGACCTGTTCCAGCGGTTTAATGAACTTGGGGTGAAGACCGTCACCGTCGAGCATATGGCCGTATTTACGGTCGAAGAAGCGAAGGCGGGACGTGGCGATTTGGCCGGGGCCCATTCAAAAAACCTTTTTTTGAAAGACAAGAAACAACAACTTTGGCTGGTCGTTTGTCTGGAAGATCGGGAAATTGACATGAAAGCGCTTCGCCATAAAATCGGGGCAGGGAACCTGTCGTTCGGCAAACCGGATTTGCTCGCCCAGGTGCTTGGTGTTGAGCCTGGTTCGGTTACGCCATTTTCCCTGATCAATGATACCGAGACTCTGGTTCGTGTCATTTTGGATCAGGAAATGATGAAAGATGATTTTCTGAATTTTCATCCGCTGATCAATACCAAGACAACACAAATTTCGCCGGATGACCTGCTCAGATTCATCCGATCCTGTGGGCATGATCCGGATGTGGTTGCCCTGTGATGGATAAAACCTGATATATTGTGACGGCTCGACCGTCACGCTGAGAGACGCTGCGGGCTTGCGAAAAAACCATAAAGACGCCATGTAAGAGGCGTAACAAAAGGGAAAAAACGATGGAATTCAAACTCAATCCCGACGGCTCCATGGCACCGAGTGACGGTGCCGGAGGCGCGCCGGGAGCAACGGTTGGCCAACCCGCCGGTGCTCAGGGCGGTCTTTATGTCGAGCCCAGTCTGGATGATGGTCATGCTTCCGCTCCGGCACCTGCGGGCGAGTTGATCAAAGACAGCGACACGGCATCATTTATGAAAGATGTTATTGAGGAATCGGCGAAGGTTCCGGTGATCGTTGATTTCTGGGCGCCTTGGTGCGGTCCGTGCAAACAGCTCGGCCCAGCCCTGGAGAAAATGGTCAAGCAGGCCGGTGGACTGGTCAAGCTGGTCAAGGTTAACGTCGACGAAAATCAGGACCTTGCGGCGCAGATGCGCGTCCAGTCCATTCCTGCCGTTTATGGGTTCAAAAACGGCCAGCCGGTTGACGGATTTATGGGTGCCGTGCCGGAAAGCCAGCTTAAAACGTTTTTTGACAAGCTGCTCGATGGTGCGAAAGCTCCCCTTGATGTTGCTCTCGATCAGGCGCAAGAGGCTCTGGAGGCGGGTGATGGTGCTGCGGCCGGCACCCTTTTTAAGGAAATTCAAACCCAGGATCCCGGCAACCCGATAGCCATTGCCGGAATGATCCGGGCCGCCATGGTTATGGGAGAGATGGATTTAGCGCATGAAATGGCAAACGGCCTGCCCGATGATCTGAAGGCAAAACAGGAAATTGCCGCTGCTATTTCTGCCTTGGAACTGGCGGAACTTGGAGATGGCGTGGACAACGGAGAGCTGGATGTGCTGAAATCCGCTTCAGAGGCGGTACCGGCGGATCATCAGGCGCGCTTTGATTATGCCAACGCCCTCATTGGTGCGGGACGTAATGAGGAGGGGCTGGAAGAATTATTCGAGATCATTCGCCAGAACCGGGCGTGGAACGACGAAGCGGCCCGCCAACAGGTGTTAAAAGTGTTTGAGGCACTCGGCCCAACCGACGCAGCAACGCTGGACGGGCGGCGCAAATTGTCCACCATACTCTTTTCATGAGAAGACCGACTTACGATTTGACAAGGGGCGATCTTCCCCGTGAGGTCGCCATTTTCCCTTTGAGTGGGGCCGTATTGCTGGCGAACGGGCGGTTGCCACTGAATATTTTCGAACCCCGTTATCTGATGATGATCGAAGATTCGATGGGCGAAGACCGTTTTTTGGGGATGGTTCAGCCGCGTCACACGGAGGTCGAAACGGTCGGCGATGATGAGCCCATTTATGATGTCGGATGCCTCGGGCGCATCACGGCTTTTGCTGAAACGGACGATGGCCGTTATCTGGTAACACTTACAGGATTGTCTAGGTTCCGAATCGTGGATGGACTTGGGCTTCGGAATGGGTATCGTCGGGTGCAGGTAGATTATACGGAATTTGCCCAGGATCTTGAGCATGATCAGGCGCAGGGGTTCATTCGCCAACCTTTTATCGACGCCCTGCAGACATATTTCGCCTTATACGAAATCAAAGGGTCGTGGGAAGCGTTGGAAAAAGCGGACGAGGCGACGTTGATCACAACGGTGGCCATGGCGGTTCCCTTCACACCGGAGGAAAAACAGGCACTTCTTGAGTGTGGGACGCTTGCCGATCAGGGTGAGTTGCTCCGCTCCCTCATGGAAATGGCCGTGCATGAAAAAGGGGGTGCATTGGCACCCGTTCGTCACTAAATATGCGAAGGACAGGACAATGACGACACAGGAAGTTGACCCGAAGCTGCTGGAAATACTGGTTTGCCCCTTGACCAAGGGGCCACTTGAGTATGACCGGAACAAACAGGAGCTGATCAGCACCAAAGCGGGGCTGGCGTTCCCCATCCGCGACGGCATCCCGATCATGCTGGTGGATGAGGCCCGTCAGCTTGATGATGGCCCCACTGGTGATGCTGACATATGAAATGATCCGGCGACGCCGGCACAGGAAATATTCGATGCATCGGATATACAGGAAAGGTAAAAATATCCATGAGCGGTAATTTTGGATCCACACATATTCCTACTGAAATCCGCGTCAAGCGTGAAGAAAAATTGCTGGAAGTGGACTTTGATGACGGGAAATCTTTCAGCCTGACGGCAGAGCTGTTGCGTGTGGAGAGCCCTTCGGCTGACGTACAGGGTCATGGTCCCGATCAGAAAAAGACCATCGCAGGGCGCCGTCATGTCGGCATTATGGAGGTCGAGCCGGTTGGCAACTACGCCGTCAAAATCAAGTTTGACGACATGCATGATACCGGCATTTATTCGTGGGAGACGCTTTATAACTACGGTTTGCGTCAGGACGAAATGTGGCAGAACTATCTGAGCGCACTGGAAGCCCAGGGGCTAAGCCGTGACCCTTAACTTATAGCGCCTCGCCGCGCATCAGGCGGGGTAGATCACCAGCCAGTCCCATGGCGTGGCGCATCAAGGTTTTCTTGAGCGGGGGGATTTTGTTGACGACGGCCAGCCCCAGATCACGGGCCAGCCTGACCGGGGTGATGTCGTTGGAGAACAGCCGGTTCAGCCCGTCGGTGGCAGCTAACATCAGCGTGTTGTCAAACCGCCGCCATTGTTCATAGCGTCCGAGCACGTCGCCACCGCCGATATCCAGCCCCAGCCTTTTAGCGTCGGTTATCACTTCCGCCAGTACGGCGATATCACGCAGTCCCATATTCAGGCCCTGCCCAGCGATGGGATGCATGCCATGACTGGCATCCCCGACCAGGGCGAGGCGCATATCTGTTGATCGATGGGCAAATTGCAGGCTTAGGGGATAGGAAAATCGTGGGCCAACGATCTCGGTGTGACCCAGAAAATCACCAAACCGCTGGTCGAACTCAGATTTAAAGGCCACATCATCGAGCTCAAGAATATGCGGAGCCAAGGCGCTCGTTTCTGTCCAGACGATGGAGGACATGTTGCCGGGAACATCGCCATCACCATTGAGAGGCAAAATGGCAAACGGCCCGGCAGGCAGGAAATGTTCGTGGGCGATGAAATCATGGCTTAAGTCATGGCGCACGGAACAGACGACGGCGGTCTGCTTGTAAGACCAGCTGGTCACTCCTATTTCGGCACGTTCGCGCGTTGGGGAGCGACGCCCTTCGGCGCCGATACACAGGCGGGCCATAACCTGACGGCCATCATCAAGAGTTGCTGTTATGCCCGATGGTGATCTGTCCAGGTCTTTAACGCCCGCCGGTGCCAGAAAGGTGATGTTGTCGAATTCGGAAAGTCGATCCATGAGGGCACGACGCATATGCCGGTTTTCCACCATATACCCGAACGGCTCATCTCCGAGATCACGATGGTCATAATGTAAAAACAGCAGGGACGGTCCATCAGACACGCGGATATCATTAATGGGGGCCGGGTCGTTGCCCAGATGCTGCCAGACACCAATTCCAGCGAGCACCCGTTCCGTCGCCAAGGCAATCGCCGAAGCCCGCCCGTCAAATTTAACGTCCAGCCCCTCGCCCGGGTGCATCCTATCGACCACGCAGATGCGGTTGCCGGTACTGGCCAGTGCAATTGCCTGGGCAGTGCCAACAAGGCCTCCGCCAACGATCAGGATATCCGTATTGATTGGGGTCACGATATTCATGGGCGCAGAATTATCGGATTTGGGAAAGATGTCCAGCATAAGCAAATGAGTAAAATTTAATCAAAAAAGAAAAATGGTTAATAAATAGGCATAAACATAGGTCGCTAATCTAACTTGAGCGCCGGTATATTATCATAACTATCTGATATCAAACATTTTATTTGTCAGCGTCAAATTTGGCACGGTCCTTGTAACGTGCGGTGCAACAACGAACTTTGAATCAGAGGATTATACTCATGAAGCTGATAATGGCTGTCATTAAACCACATAAACTCGACGAGGTGCGTGAATCGCTGACTCCGTTGGGTGTCGAGGGCATGACCGTAAGTGAGGTTAAGGGATTTGGTCGCCAAAAAGGCCAGTCGGAAATTTACCGAGGTGCTGAATATACCGTCAATTTCCTGCCCAAAGTCAAAATCGAAGTTGCTGTACAGGAAGACGTCGCCGACCAGGTTGTGGAAACGGTCGTCAAGGCTGCGCAAACCGGCAAGATCGGGGATGGCAAAGTCTTCGTCTATCAAATTGATAAAGCCGTGCGCATTCGCACCGGCGAAACAGATAACGACGCGCTTTAAGCAGGAGAACATTCAATGTTGACCAACAAAACTTTCAATAAGGCCCTGCCGGTTATCGCTGGTGCTGGGTTTATGACCGCCCTGTCGGGCACAGAGGCTGCTGCTGCCGTCGACGGTGAAGTCGCTTATATCCTCAATACATTTTCCTTTCTGGTGCACGGCTTTCTGGTGATGTTAATGGCGGCTGGTTTCGCCATGCTGGAATCGGGGCTTGTGCGCTCAAAAAACACGACAACGATCTGTCTGAAAAATATTGCACTCTATGCCATCGCCGGGCTGATGTTCTATCTGGTTGGCTATAACATTATGTATACCGGCGTCGCTGAAGGCGGATTCATCGGGACGTTCTCGTTGTTTTATAATCCGTCCGACGCTGAAGTTGCCTTGCTAGGCGCCGATACAGCTACCGCCGAACAAGTGGCCGCGGTTGTTGGCAATGGTTACTCCGTGGCTTCTGACTGGTTCTTCCAGATGGTATTTGTCGCCACGGCGGCATCCGTCGTTTCCGGAACTGTTGCTGAGCGCATCAAGGTCTGGCCGTTTCTGATCTTTGTTGTTGTTCTGAGTGCGATTATCTATCCCATCCAGGCCTCATGGGTTTGGGGCGGTGGCTGGTTATCCGCTATGGGTTTCTCCGATTTTGCCGGATCAACCCTGGTTCACTCCGTCGGTGGCTGGTGCGCTCTTACCGGTGCTCTGATCCTTGGACCACGTAAAGGTAAATATGGACCAAACGGTCGTGTAAACCCCCTGCCTGGTGCCAATATGCCGCTTGCGACACTGGGTACGTTTATCCTGTGGTTCGGTTGGTTTGGTTTTAACGGTGGATCACAATTGGCTCTCGGCTCGGCTGCTGATGCAACGGCCATGGCGATTGTTTACGTTAACACCAACATGGGTGCTGCCGCCGGTGTTGTCGCGGCCATGATCCTGACCCAGCTATTGTACAAGAAGATCGATCTGTCCATGGCGCTGAATGGGGCGCTTGCCGGGTTGGTCGCCATTACTGCCGGACCGGACCTGCAGAACCACCTGATGACCGCGATTGTCGGTGCAATTGGCGGGCTGTTGGTCGTGATCTTTGTGCCGCTGCTCGACAAGCTGAAGATTGATGACGTGGTTGGCGCAATCTCGGTTCACCTTGTGGCCGGAATATGGGGAACGTTGGCCGTCGGGATCTTCGGATCCGGGTCACTGGCCACCCAGGCGATCGGCGTTGTTGCGATTGGCGCGTTTGTCGTCGTCACCAGTGCAGCCACCTGGTTTATACTTAAAGCCACCACGGGCATCCGTGTCAGTGAGGAAGATGAGGCCCTGGGTCTCGATATGGCAGAATGTGGTATGGAAGCCTACCCGGAATTCGGGCGCGGTACCCAGACCATGTAATCTCTCCCCCTATAGAAATAGAAACGACTTTACAAACTTACCGGAAGGCCTAGGCCTTCCGGTTTTTTGTTGGCAAGACAGACAAAAAAAAGGCGAAGCCTAACCTCCGCCTTTTTAAAACCTTAAACCCTTCAGCCCACAAACCTGTCTGCGTCAGCGAATTTGCGGCAAGCCTTTAAATTCAGTCGCCGCGGTTCTGACGGTTTTCAATCAAATCATCAACGACAGCCGGGTCGGCCAGTGTTGAGGTGTCGCCAAGCATGCCAAAATCATCTTCGGCGATTTTACGCAAAATGCGGCGCATGATTTTACCCGAACGGGTTTTGGGCAGGCCCGGCGCCCATTGCAGCCAGTCTGGGCTGGCGATCGGGCCAATTTCCTTCCTCACCCACTGGACCAGTTCTTTTTTAAGCTCGTCCGATGACTCGATCCCAGCATTCAATGTCACATAGGCGTAGATGCCCTGCCCCTTGATGTCGTGCGGCGCACCGACAACCGCTGATTCGGCAACATCATGATGGGCGACCAGGGCGCTTTCCACTTCTGCGGTTCCCATCCGGTGCCCGGACACGTTAATCACATCATCGACCCGCCCTGTAATCCAGTAATAACCATCTTCATCACGCTTGCAGCCGTCGCCGGTAAAGTACCGGCCCTGGTAGGTGGAGAAATAGGTTTGAATAAACCGTTCGTGATCGCCAAAGACGGTACGCATCTGCCCCGGCCAGCTCTCGGCAATGCAGAGGTTTCCCTCGCAGGCCCCTTCATGGGGGGCGCCGTCTGCATCAACAATCTGCGGCTGGATGCCGAAGAACGGACGTGTCGCAGACCCTGGTTTCAGCTCCGTGGCACCGGGAAGCGGGGTGATCATGATGCCCCCGGTTTCTGTTTGCCACCAGGTATCAACGATTGGGCAACGACCGTCGCCGACCACATTGTAATACCACATCCAGGCTTCCGGGTTGATCGGTTCGCCGACGGTGCCCAGCAGGCGCAATGATTTACGACTGGTTTTTAAAACCGGCTCGTCACCATCGCGCATCAAGGCGCGAATTGCCGTTGGGGCCGTGTAGAAGATGGAGATATTGTGCTTGTCACAAACCTGCCAGAACCGTGATGTATCGGGATAATTGGGGACCCCCTCGAACATCACGGTGATGGCGCCATTAGCGAGCGGCCCGTAGACGATATAACTGTGGCCCGTGACCCAGCCGACGTCTGCCGTACACCAGTAAACCTCACCGTCCTGATAATCGAACACATATTTATGGGTCATCGAGGCGTAAACCATATAGCCGCCGGTGGTATGCAGGACCCCCTTGGGTTTACCGGTCGAGCCTGAGGTATAGAGGATGAACATCGGGTCTTCGGCATTCATTTCTTCGGGCGGGCAGTCGACCGACGCTTCCTTGCACGCCTTGAAATAACGAACATCACGACCGTCGACCCAATTGATCTCGGCGCCGGTGCGGTTAACGACAAATACCGTCTCCACGCCGGGACAGGCCTCAAGTGCTTTGTCCGTATTGATTTTTAACGGGATTGGCTTGCCGCCCCGAAGACCTTCGTCTGCAGTGATGACGCAGTTTGAGCCGCAGTCATTGATGCGTTGCGCCAGGGCTTCCGGTGAAAACCCGCCAAACACGATCGAGTGAATGGCGCCGATACGGGTGCAGGCCAGCATGGCGACGGCGGCTTCGGGGACCATCGGCATATAGATGGTGACGACGTCACCTTTCTTGATGCCCCGGGCCTTCATGGCGTTGGAAAAGCGACAAACCTGTTCATATAATTCGTTATAGGTGATGGTCTTGGAAACGTCTGGGTCATCGCCTTCCCAGATGATCGCGGTCTGGTCGCCACGGGTGGCAAGATGCCGGTCAACGCAATTGGCCGACGCGTTCAAGGTTCCGTCGGCATACCATTTAATGGATACGTCGGGGGCGTTGAAGTTGACATCCTTGACCTGGGTGTAGGGTTTGATCCAGTCGATACGTTTGCCGTGTTCACCCCAAAAACCGTCCGGATCGTCGACGGATTGTTTGTACATCTCGAGATACTTGTCATTGTCGCAATGCGACGCTGCGGCGATATCCGCCGGTACCGGAAATACGTGATGTTCACTCATGTTGCCGACCTTCCCTCTGTGCAAGTTCTGTCTTTTCTGCCCGCTAACGTCGCAGGCGGCAGGCCCACCCTACCTGTATTATGAAGGGAATTATGGCTGAATTTCAGAGTTATTCAAGGGATTGGCGACGGATTAGACGGCTGTGATGAGGCCGTCAGAAGACAAGCTGGATATTCCCACCGACAATCTGTGTTCTGACCTTTTCCAGATCTTTGCCGGCGCAGGGGCCGGAAATGCAATGCCCGTCGTCAATATTAAACAGGGCCCCATGGGTCGAACACATGATGTGGGTTTTCTCAAGGTTCAGAAACTTGCCCGGCTCGAAATCCAGCGGGCTGCCGATATGCGGACAGGAATTGATATAGACAAAGGCTGTGTCGCCCCGACGGATCACCAAAAACCCGCGCCTGCCGTCGGGCGTTTGGGCGATAAATCCGCCCGATTCCCCATCTGGAATATCATCCAGCGCGCAGAGATTTGTGGGTTCGCTCACCGATCAGCTCGGAATAACTTTTTTCCAGGGCAGGATCGTCGTCGCCTCAAACAGTCCTGCCTTTGCATAGGGGTCATTTGCAGCCCAGCTTTCTGCCGCTGCCAGATCTTCAAATTCCATAATCAACAAACTTCCGGTCATCTGTTCCGGCGTGTCACCCAGGGTTGGTCCGGCAGCAACGATCTTGTCACTGTGGGCCTTTAGATATTCCACATGATCGGGGCGGTTATTCATCCGAAGGCCCATGGAATCGGGCTTGTCGGTGCAAGAAATGACAAAATGCATGGCTTAGTCTTCCTTAGAAACTTTCACTGGTAAACGGTCGGTTCAGCAATTCCGAAATGGTTTTATCGATATCGGCACCTTTGTTTAGGATATCGTTCACGGCAGTGCAGATGGGGATATCGATACCAAGCTCGACGGCAAGACCGGTGACGGATGCCGCGGTGAACACACCCTCAGCTATGGAATTGCGCTCCCCCAGAATGTCGTCGAGCGCCAGTCCTTCACCAAGGGCAACACCCAAAGAATAATTTCGGGACTGCAGGGCCGTGCAGGTCAGGGTCAAATCGCCAATGCCCGCCAGGCCCATCAATGATTGCGCCTTCGCCCCTTTGGCGACGCCCAACCGAACGATTTCTGCCAGTCCGCGGGTAATCAGGGCGGCTCTGGTGTTGTCACCCATATTGCGCCCTTCGACGATGCCGCAGGCGATGGCCAGGACATTTTTTACCGCACCACCAATTTCTGTCCCAATTAAATCGTCGGATCGATAAATTCGAAAATGCGGTGTCGCCAAGGCTGTTGTCAGCTGTTCGCCGAGGTCTTTGTCTTTGCAGGCCAGGGTTACGGCGGTCGGCATATCGGATGCCACTTCGGCGGCAAAGGTCGGCCCGGAGAGGACCGCCAACGGTGCGCCAGGCAGAACCTCGCTGATGATTTCAGTCATCAACGCCGATGTTTTCCGTTCAATTCCTTTGGCACAAATGACCACGGGGGTGTTGTGCGCAAGTGCGCCGGAGAGTGTTTTCGCCATGGCTCTCACATGCTGGGCCGGCGTCACCAGCAGGATTGCGTCGGCACCCGAAACGGCTTCCGCCGGGTCCGTGACAGCCCGAATTGCCGGGTTCAATTTAAATCCCGGCAGATAAACGGTGTTTTCATGAGCGTCGTTAATGCTGGTAACGACCTCAACTTCCCGGGCCTGCAAAACCAGTTCGCGACCGGCCCGGACGCCGACCATGGCCAACGCCGTCCCCCAGGCACCCGCGCCTATGACTGAAATTTTTTCCATAAGTATGTATTTAACGTGGGGTAAGGCGGAGTGCAATTGCTGAGATCAGGATATGTTGGGAATTGACCCCCTGGCTTCCAAGTGCCGCCCTGTCTCAGTCTTCGGTCCGCACAATTGTCAGCAGTTCCGTCTCATGTTCGCGGCCACGCAGCAGGAAGGTGCCTTTGGAGAGCGCCCGGAATTCAGGTGAAAGGGTGATCCGCTCAAGCAGTTCAGCGGAAATCAGGAGTGCACAATCCAGCGCCTTGCATTGTTGTTCAATGCGCGCCGCCGTATTGACGGTATCACCAAAATAGGAAATTTCCTGTTTCTGGTCACCACACTGACTGATCACAACAGGGCCACCATGCAGGCCAACGCGGTAGGCCGGGACGGTGCCAAATTGACGCTGGTATTCTAGAGCCTTGGCGTTGAGTAATCGCTCGATGGCAAAGCAGCATCGCACGGCGCGCATGTTGGCGGCACCGGCCCTTAAGGGCCAGATGACGACGACCTGATCGCCGACGTAACGATGGATTTCACCACCATGTTCGACGATCGGCTCTGTGATATCGAAAAAAAATCTGGTGATCATGGCTTGTACGCCGACGTCACCCAACTTTTCAGCCAATGCCGTTGATCCAACCAGATCCAGGAACATGAAAATAGTGTCTTCGCGAATTGGTTGATGGTATTTGCCGAGGACAAAATTGATCAGGGTGCGTCCACCGATGATGCGGATGATTTGGACTGCCGTCTGGAGCACGATGATGATGATAAAGACCAAGACCAGAATACGGTAAAATTGTGGTTTGGTAAGAAAATTAAGATCCAGCACCCCCTCGAAAACCATCTGACCCAACAAAAAGACCAAGACAACATTGCCGATGGTGATTACTGATTTGATCGCGATCGCAGATAGGAAGTGAAGGCGTCGAATGCCGACACCATACCGGCTTGGAACGACAAAAATTTCAAACCCCCAGAAGAGCATACTGCCAGCGAGCCAATGAGCACCGCTTCTGAACAGGTGCTGGGACAGGCTATGACTTTCGTCGTCGTGGGTCAGGCCACCTTCCACCAGACCGACAACGGTTGCTATCACCACTAGCGTGGCGAATAGCCAGATTCTGGATATCGTCAATCTGGACAACCGATGTTGCTCCCGTTCCTGCGCGGGGCACAGTATAGACCTGAATTAAGACAGGACCCACAGCGTCGTCCGAAATAAGTCTTAGCCTGAAACTATGCTTTGACCCCAGCCCCTGTCGCAGGCGGTGCATCCGGGTCAAGCGGCCATCTCGGGCGGGGGCGAAACGTCATGGGGTCACTGTGACCCAGGCCCAGCCGCTCAATCCCGGCCCAGGCGATCATGGCGGCATTGTCGGTGCATAACTGCACGGGCGGGGCGATGAAATTTAGATCATGTTCTCGGGCAAGGATCGTCAGGCGGTGACGCAGTTCCTGATTGGCGGCTACACCACCGGCGACAACCAGGGTCCTGCCCTGTGGGTAAAGGTCCTTGAACATATTGATGGCATTGGTGCAGCGGTCGACCAAAACATCTCCCGCGGCTTTCTGGAACGATGCGCAGAGATCGCTTTTATCCTGCTCCGACACGGGACCCGGCGGAAAGTTTTCTATTTGCTGACGGACCTTGGTTTTGAGACCGGAAAAGGAAAAATCACAGCCGGCGCGCTTTCTCAACGGACGCGGCAAATCAAAGCGCTCGGGGTCTCCGTCCTGGGCGTACCGTTCCACCGCTGGGCCTCCCGGGTATCCCAGCCCCATCATCTTGGCCGACTTGTCGAACGCTTCGCCCAGGGCGTCGTCGATTGTGGTGCCCAGGCGTTTGTAGTGGCCTGGGCCTTCGACGATGAGAAGCTGGCAATGACCGCCCGAAACCAATAGCAGCAAGTATGGAAAAGCAACCATTTTGCCATCGGCGTCACCGGTTAGGCGTACGGTCAAGGCGTGTCCTTCCAGATGGTTGACGGCGATAAAGGGGATCTTGTGGACGCTGGCGATGGCTTTCGCCGTCATAACACCAACCAGCACGCCGCCGATCAAGCCGGGACCACCGGTCGCCGCAATACCATCCAGATCACCATAATCTAGCCCCGCCTTTTTCATGGCGTTGTCGATGATGGTGCCGATGGCATCAAGATGTGCGCGCGCCGCGACTTCCGGGACGACGCCGCCATAGGGACGGTGCTCATCCAGTTGGGACAGCACCTCGTTGGACAAAATTTCCCGTGAGTCGGTGACAACAGCAGCAGCTGTTTCATCGCAACTGGTCTCAATCCCTAAAACTTTCATCAAAAAACCTTTATCCGTCCCGCCCGCGACTTTACTCTCCGGGAACCTGACAATCACTATTTGGCGTACCTGAACGACAATGGCAACACCGCACCCCTTACGTATTGGCACCAGAGGCAGCCTTCTGGCCATGGCGCAGGCTTACGAAACCCGACGCCTGCTTGCCGCCGCTCACCCCGAACTGGCGGCAGACGGCGCGTTGGAGATCGTTGAGATCAACACCACAGGTGACATGGTGCAGGATCGCGCACTTTCTGAAGTCGGTGGCAAGGGCCTATTTTCAAAAGAGATTGATGCGGCATTGCTGGATAATCGTGTCGATATCGCCGTGCACTCGATGAAGGACCTGGAAACCTGGATGCCGGACGGCATTTCACTGCTGTCGGCGCTTGAACGCGAAGATCCGCGCGATGTCCTGATTACCAATAAGGCGGACAGTTTCGCCAATCTGCCAGCGGGCAGCCTGATCGGCACATCATCGCTTCGCCGTCAGGCGCAAATCTTGAAACGTCGCCCGGACCTTAAGGTTGGCCTGTTCCGGGGAAACGTGCAGACCCGACTGCGCAAGCTGGCGGAAGGTGAAGCCGATGCTACGCTGCTGGCGCTTGCCGGACTAAATCGCTTGGGTAATACAGACGTGATCACCGAAATACTCGAACCGGATGTCGTGTTGCCAGCCGTCGCCCAGGGCGCGATCGGGATTACCTGTCGCACCGATGATGAGCGATGTTCTGACTTTATCCGCACCATCAACCACGACCAGACCCTGACCCGTGTGACTTGCGAACGGGCCATGCTGGAAGCGCTGGATGGGTCATGCCGGACGCCGGTCGGCGGGCTGGCGGAGTTGAATGCAGACGGATCGCTGACGCTGCGCGGACTTGTTGCCAAGTCAGATGGCAGTGAGGTGTTCGAGACTCGCCGTCAGGGCCCGGCATCTGATGGGGTTGCGATGGGTAAGGATGCGGGCGAAGAGCTTCGCGGGCGCGCCGGCCCGGATATTTTCAAATAAAACCCATGCGAGTCTTGATCACCCGTGCGCGCGAGGATGCTGAACCACTGGCCGACGCGCTGGAACACATCGGCGTTCAATCGATCATTAACCCGTTGCTGGAGATTGTTTTTGTTCCAGGGCCGCCCCTTGACCTGACCGATGTACAGGGGTTGCTGATGACCAGCGCCAACGGCGTACGTGCGTTCTGTCAGCGATCCAAAAACCGATCCTTACCCGTCTATGCCGTTGGCGATGCGACGGCACGCGAAGCCAATAAGACGGGCTTTGCAGCGGTCCTTGGCGCATCCGGTGATGTTGAAGCGCTGGCTGATCTGGTCCGGCGTCAAGGGAAACGGATTGGCGGGAGTTTACTGCATTGCGCGGGGACAAAAATCGCCGGCGATCTGGGGGGATTACTCGAGACCTATGGGTATACCTACAGGCGCGAGTGTCTCTACGACGCTGTGAGCGCGCGCCATTTGAACCCACAAACGATTGCCGGGTTTGAGGCTGCACAGATCGACGGTGTCCTTCTGTACTCTCCGCGCACGGCGGCAATTTTCGTTGATCTGCTTCGACACGCTAAGCTGGAGCCGTTGATGAAACATGTTACGGCCTACTGTCTGAGTCACAATGTGGAGATGAAAATTTCCGAGCTTGTCTGGAAATCCTGTCGCGTTGCGTCGATCCCCGAACAAGACGCTCTGATCTCGCTGATCGCCGAAGACAATTAACGTCAAGCTGTAGGAGTTATTTAAATTCCAGTCTGGGCGGGTCCGGGCTGTTCTGCTATATGGCGAATTGGTATAATCACTCGGGTCACCCGGCAGTATTGGGCAATCGCCTGCAAATGAGGAAATCAGGGAATGGCGGAGAGCCGTAAAACATCCACTAAATCTGAAAAACCAAAAGCCGCAGGTAAATCTGCAGCGGCAAAAAAAAGTGCGCCTACGACGGCCAAGGTAGCAGATACGAAAAAAGACAGTATTGGAAGGCCTGCCGCCGACACCGCAACTCCACCGAAGCCAGGCGTTGCCTCGTCGCCGAAACCGGAAGCCGATAAAAATCCGGATCAGAACAGTTACGAAGTGGTCAGTCCACCAACACCGATTGATCGTTCCCACAAAGGTAATGGTATCGTCGGGTTTCTGTTGAGCCTCATTATTATTGCCGTGCTGATGAGCGGGGCATACATCACCTGGCCCAGCTGGTCGCCTTATGTGGCCGACCGGTTCCCAATGCTGGAATATAAACCGAACCCTGATCCGCTGTTGAGCAAATTGACTGACCGGATTAATGCCCTGGAAGCTGAAGCTCAGGGGCGCACTGCTGCTGAGCAGACCATCGCTGAAATGGAAAAGGAGCGCGCACGCCTTCAGGACGGCGTCAAATCACTGTTGGCGCGGCTGAATGAAGTTGAGAGTGCCGTCGGTAACGTTAAGCAGATGATCGCGGCGACCGGGGATGGGGCCGAAAGTGAGGAGGCCAGACAATCGTTCCAGCGCATTGCGGAGCGGCTTGCCGACCTTGAAAAACGGGGCGGCGCGGTCGCCGACCTGACCCAGCGCATGAGTAACATGGAAGCCGTAGGGACCGGCGATGCGGATCTGGCCATCAAGCGGGCAGAAGAAGCCAACCAGCGCCTGAACGAAGCCGTTTCCAATATTGAATCCCGCCTCACTGAATTCGAAAACAAACGTGGCCAGCCAGCAACTGAGGTCGCCGGTGCGACAGCAACAGCAATGGTGCTGGCCATTAGTCAGCTGCGCAAAACAATTTTGTCGGGCCAGCCTTTCGACAGAGATCTGGAAGCCATTCAGGCCGTATCCGGTGACGATCATGGCATGAAGGCGGCGCTGCTGGTCTTGGGTAAACATGCAACAACGGGGGTCGCCACGTTGTCCAACCTGCGTGAGCGGTTCTCGCAAACAGCAGGCTCGATTGTCGCGGCTGCGGGAAAAGCCGAGGGCGGCAGCTGGATTGAAAACGCTGCCAACCGGTTGCGGTCATTTATCGCGATCCGCCAGATCGATGGGAATGCACCCGAGAGTTCCGTCGATAGCTATGTGCTTCGCGCTGAATCCAGCCTTAAGGCAAGCGACCTGGAAGGGGCCGTCAAGGCACTTGAGGGCCTGGATAAGGTCTCGCCGCTATCGGCAAAAGCGGCAAGTGACTGGGTTGCTGCCGCACGGGCGCGTCTGTCGGCCGAGCGCGCTGTCTCAAGTCTGCACGTTTATGCCGTTAGCCTGATCGCGGCTGCCAAGGAATAGGAAACGTTTAAATATGTTACGTGCTCTTTGGTTTTTGGCTGTCGTCGCGGCGATCATTTTTAGCTTGCTCTGGTTAACCGACAATCCCGGGCAAGTGGCTCTCGACTGGCGCGGATACCGTATCGAAACAAGCTTCGCCGTTCTTTTGGGGGTGGTTATTGCCATTGCCGTACTGGTCGCCCTGTTCTATCGGGTGTGGTTGTTCCTGCGCCGTGCACCTGGTCAGG
>Ga0316204_10007396_pt1 | contig 16082 bp, 16 predicted proteins | sample 6monrhotite_MG_2_FD_205661 | JGI IMG/M metagenome (GOLD analysis project Ga0316204, IMG submission 205661) | Microbial mat bacterial communities from mineral coupon in-situ incubated in ocean water Damariscotta River, Maine, United States -... | ecosystem: Environmental > Aquatic > Marine >... | reverse complement strand
GCGCGGTGCTGGACGAATTGCTTAAAGATGGCTTTTTCGATCATGTCGTTCAGGTTGGCAATACGCTGCGCAAAGGGCTGCAAGGCTTGGTGCAAAAGTTCCCCAGCGTGATCGTCGAAGCGCGCGGCCAAGGCCTGATGCAAGGCATCAAGCTGGCTGACAACATCGTCAACCGCGATTTCAAGACCGAGTTGGAAGGCGAAGGCCTGCTGCTCGCTCCGGCAGGAGACAACGTGTTGCGCCTTTTGCCACCGTTGATCATCGACGACAGCCATGTGGCGGAAGCCCTGGCCGTATTGGACACTGTAGCCGCCCGGCACGTCTAGGGGACTACGCTCAAACCAAGTTTTAAGTGAAGGAGAGCTGATATGTCGGCTCCGAAGCATTTTCTCGATTTACATGCGTTGGATGCAGGGACTCTGCGCTCAATCCTCGATCTCGCCTCTGCCATCAAGGTGGGTAAAGGGATGAGCGATGAGGGGGGCGATACCGAACTTTTGAGCGGTAAGACCCTGGCTATGATTTTCGAGAAACCATCCACGCGCACCCGCGTCTCGTTCGAGGTGGGAATGATCCAACTGGGCGGTCATGTCGTCGTTATGGACGATCATGGCAGCCAGTTGGGACGTGGCGAAACCGTAGCGGACACCGCACGCGTGCTGTCGCGTTATGTCGATGCGATCATGATCCGTACCGATGATCCCGCTAAATTGGATGAATTGGCGCACTATGCGTCCGTTCCCGTGATCAACGGCCTGACCGATGATAGTCACCCCTGTCAATTGATGGCGGACGTGATGACCTATGAAGAGCATCGCGGCCCGATCAAGGGGCGCAAGGTCGTGTGGTGCGGCGACGGCAATAATATGGCGGCAAGTTATGTGCACGCCGCACAGCGGTTCGGATTTTCTCTGGTTCTGGCGGTGCCGCAAGAACTGAGCGTCAATCAAGCCGTGCTCGATTGGGCAGCGGCAGAGGGTGCGGATATAACCATCACCCAAGACACCGATGTGGCCTGCGCCGAGGCGGACCTGATCGTCACGGACACCTGGGTATCCATGGGTGACGAAAATGCCGAGGCGCGGCACAAGCTGTTGCTGCCCTATCAGGTGGATGCACGCCGTATGACTTTGGCCAAACCGGACGCGCTGTTCATGCATTGCCTGCCCGCGCACCGGGACGAAGAAGCCACCGCAGAGGTCCTCGACGGCCCACAATCGGTGATTTGGGACGAAGCGGAAAACCGCCTGCACGCACAAAAGGGCGTTCTGGCTTGGTGCATGAGCTGATCGTGACACAATCCATACCCCCTGTTGCACCGCGAGAGGCAACGGCCCCCACACACATCGACTTTGCCCAGACCTTTCAGGTTGAGGGAGTAGATGTTCGTGGGCGTTTGGTGCGTCTGGGGCCGGCACTTGATGCGGTTTTGGACGCGCATGGCTATCCCGAACCCGTCTCGATCATGCTGGCGGAGACTTTGATGCTGGCCGTGACGCTGGCCAGTGCTTTGAAGTATGAGGGCATTTTCACGCTTCAGGTGCAAAGTGACGGCCCCATATCCTTGCTGGTCGCCGATATCACCTCTGACGGCGCGTTGCGTGGGTATGCGCGCTTTGACGACGCCCGCGTGGCCGAAGTCGCCAAGGGCGAAAGCGCGCCTGTGCCTCGTCTTCTGGGGGCCGGTCATCTGGCCTTTACGGTCGATCAGGGCGCGGATATGGAACGCTATCAGGGGATCGCCGAGTTGGACGGTGCGACACTGGCGGATTGTGCGCACAATTATTTCAGGCATTCCGAACAGCTGGACACAGCAATCTTTGTTTCGGCGCGTGCTGGCGCTGCAAACAGCGGCTCCCTCGCGGGCGCACTGATGGTGCAGCGCATGCCCAGCGCCAAAAATGATGACGAAGAGCATGAAGATGGCTGGCGCCGGGCCGTGGCGATTTTGGCCAGCCTGACTGAGGCGGAGCTGCTGGACCCTGAATTAAGCTCGGAAACGCTGTTGTTTCGCCTTTACCACGAAGACGGCGTGCGGGCGTATGAGGCCCATGACTTGTTTCACCGGTGCCGGTGCTCTCGTGAAAAGGTGGCCAATACCTTGAAAGCCTTTCCGCGCACGGAAATCACTACAGATGATGGGCAGTCTCAGGTGGTGTGTGAATTTTGCCGGGCCGACTACACTTTTACGCCCGAAGACCTGGACGCACTGTTCGCTTCTGGCGACGCGTAAACTGCCTGAATACTTTTTTGCACACTAACGTCTTGATGCCGTCACATTCCGGCTGCATCATGTCGCTATGATAAATCGTAGACATTTCTTGCTGCTGGCCGCCGTGACGTTGAGCGCTTGCGCCACCGATACCCCCATCGCGGGCCCGGTGCCGGAGATCGGCTTTCAGCATTTGCCCATCATTCGCCTTGATGTTTCCGACGTTCAGGTGCGCTCCACATACCAAAGCCCGCTGAAGGCGCCCAACGCCGAACATTTGTTCACCACCTCACCGGCGCAGGCGATGACCAACTGGGCGAAGGCGCGGCTTCGGGCTGCGGGGAAGCCGGGTTCCGGGTCGGGTGGCACGGCGGTGGCGTCGTTTATCATCGAAGACGCCTCGGTGATTGAAACCAAATTGGACAAGACCAAGGGTGTCGCCGGGCTTTTCACTTACGAACCGACGGAGCGTTACGACGCAAAAGCCGCGGCGCGTTTGGAGATCAGAGGCAGCGAAAGTGGCACTTACGCCGAGGTGCGGGTCAGCGCCAGTCGGTCTGTTGAGGTGCGCGAAAACGCCACCTTGGCAGAGCGGGAAAAGGCTTGGTTCGATATGACCGAAGCCTTGATGGGCGACTTCAATGCGCAGATGGGAAAAGAAATCGACAGCTATTTGGCGCGCTGGATTGTAACGGCTGGTCAGAATTGACGTCGGTCTGCGGGTCTTGAGCACGCGTTTCTGCTCCGATAGGGAAGGTACTTTCCCTTCGCGGTGAAGCTTTATCTTTCATGACGAATTTATCTTATGAATTGGCGTTGCATGAGGATACATCGTCACGGTGTGTGGAAATGCGTCTATTTAACACATTGATATTGCTTGTATATCAATAAAATTTATTGTTTTTTTATTTTAATAAACCAATAGATCACCCTGACTCTACGTCGATTTTTCATGATTTGTTCACGTTTGTGAATGGTTGCTCGTCACAAATTGCCCGTATAAATGGTGAAAACAAATCATAAAAAAGGACATTGGTGATGAAGAATATCGGCAAAAGCGATCTCAAACGTCAGTCCCAAAATCGTGTGTACGGTTTGACACTAGAGGGCCAGGTGCCGCTTGCCATTGTGATGTGGAACAGACACATGGGTACACACGAAGAATGTGTGTGTGAAAGCAAGATGCTCAGTCAGACCCTGTGCGGGTTTTGTCTGTTGAGCCGATTGCAAACCGAAGGTCTCGCTCAAGCGAGCCAAGCCTGTGCGCACTCTTTTTTACAGGCGGCCCAAACTATATCGGGTTACCTGATGGCACGGCGCGGTGAAACGGAGAAGCTTGCGGCTGAGTGACGTTCCGTTCAGGGGGGGGCGGTGAGGCGTGTCTTGCGCCCCTTCCGAGCAAGATAATCAGACGAACAGCTGAAACAGCTGGGTGTCAAACATGGTGACGATGCCCAGTGCTATGGTGGCCAGTCCCGTTGTGACTTGAATGCCCCGGTTGGCCCAGGTGAGAAACCGTGCCGACATGGCAATGGGCACGGCAATCAGCGCGCTGAGCGCCGCCATGCCCAGCATTGAGCCCACGCCAAAGATCATCACGTAGACAAAGCCACTGGCGATGGTGGGTGCGGTGGTAACGCTCAACATCAGCAAGGCCGCCGAACCGGCCATGCCGTGCATCATGCCGACGAACAGGGCGCGAAGTGGAAAAGGTTTGTGCTCATGGTCGTGGCCGGAACGACCGTGTTCCGAGACTTCACCCGCGTGGCTGTGAGCGTGAAAGTGCGGCGTGGCGGCGTGGTGCTTGTGAACGTGAAAGTGCACACGGTCACGGATCAAACGATAGAGAATATGCCCGCCCAGCCCCACCAGCATGACGCCAACGGCGAATTCAAGCCAGTTTGCGAGCGTATCATGAATGGCAAAACCCAAAACCAAGGCAGCGCCGGCAAAACCCATAAGGGTCAGGGTATGGCCCAACCCCCACACGGCACCCGTACGGATAATTTGGGAAAATGAGGTTTGACGCGTCGCCATAGAGGAAACAGCGGCGATGTGGTCCGCCTCAAGTGCATGGCTCATTCCCATCAAAAACGCGAGCATCAAGAAAGAAAGCATAAAAGAAGTGGTCTCCGAGGGTGCTGAATGTGAGCGTAGAGTGCGCCCCCGTGGGGTATATTGCAATGTGGAAAATGGGTCGGAAAATAAAAGGGAAAAGCCTTTGAGAGGCTTATCCGCGCCAGAAGGTGCGCGAGAACAATACCAGGATGGTGAACAGTTCCAAGCGCCCCAGCAACATACCCGCGCTCATCAACCATTTCGCTGCGTCGGGCAGGCTTTGGAAAGTCCCGGACGGCCCAACAATGGGACCCAAGCCCGGACCGACGTTGGAAATAGCGGTCGCGGCGCTGGATACGGCGGTCAGAAAATCCAAACCCAACATGCCAAGACCAAGGGATAAAAAGGCGAACGACAGGCCGAACACGAAAAAGAACGACAAGATTGAGATGATCACCTCATCGGGAACCGGGCGCCGATTATAGTACGGAACAAATACGCCGTGGGGCTGCAACAGGTGGCGGATCTGCACCCGTGCGGCGGCGTACAGGACCTGAAATCGGAACACTTTGATGCCGCAGGTGGTGGACCCGGCGCAGCCGCCAATGAACATGATGAAGAAAAAAATCGGCAGGGCGAAAGTGCCCCACAGGCCGTAATCGTGATTGGTGTAGCCCGTTCCGGTCATCACCGAAACCACGTTGAAGGCCGAAAAACGCAGCGCATCAACGGGTGGCATGGCGGTCTCGTACCACAGCAAAGCTGCCACCACGACAACGATAACGCCCGCGATGCTGATGTAGCCGCGCACCTGTTCGTCACGCCACAGCTGCATTGGTTTGCCGCGGACCACTTGCAAAAACAGCAAAAACGGCATGCCGCCGACCAACATGCCCAGGGTCGTGATGACATCGATCTGCCAGCTGTCGAAATGCCCGACGGAGGCGTCGGAGGTCGAATATCCGCCAGTGGAGATGGTGGTCATGGCATGGACGGCGGATTCGAACGGCGTCATACCCGCCAACCACATCAGCAGCGCCCAAAAGGCGGTGAGCACGATGTATATGCTGACCAGGGCCAGCGAAATTTGCGCCGCGCGCGGCAGAACCTTTTCACCGGCGTCGAAGGCTTCAACCTTGAACATTTGCATGCCGCCGACACCCATCATCGGCATCACGGCGATGGCCATCACGACGATACCCAGACCGCCCATCCATTGGAGAATGCCGCGCCACAGCAAAATGCCGGGAGGGGCGTGGTCTAACCCGGTAATGACGGTGGAGCCGGTGGTGGTGATGCCCGACATGGCTTCGAAAAAGGCGTCCGTATAACTGAGCTGAAGTTCAGAGAAGGTAAACGGCAAAGCGGCAAACACCGTGAGCACCAACCAACTGAGACTGGTCATCACAAAGGCCTGTCGGACGTTGAGCTGTATCCGCCCCCGGGAACTGGTGAGGGTCAACGATACGCCGACAAACAGCGTCAATCCCGCCGAGACGGCGAAGACCTGCCAATCGGGATTGCCCGCGGCTGCATCGACGAGGGCCGGGATACACATGCCAAACGCCAATGTCGCCAGCAAGATGCCCAAAATCATCAGAACGGGTCGAAAATCCATCATTGGACGGTATCGCTGCCTTCCTTGAGCACAATCAAACTTATCGCCCGCATGCTAAGGCCATGCGAGGGTCGGCGCAATCATCATGGCTTTTGCATACGGGTCAAGGGGAAAGCACAAACCACTTGAACGGTTAAAGCAGTTCGGATGCGGTTGAGGAGGGGCTGCCCACCATCGATAAGAATTCCCGGCGGGTGCGATCATGATCTCGAAAGGCGCCAAGCATTTTCGAGGTGAGCATGGTTACGCCGGGCTTGTGAACGCCACGGCACGTCATGCACTGGTGCGATGCCTCGATCACCACCGCCACGCCCTCGGGCTGCAACACCTCATTGATGGCATTGGCGACCTGTGCGGTCATTTTTTCCTGAATTTGCAGGCGCTGAGCATATAGCTCGACCACTCGTGCCAATTTGGAAATGCCGACGACACGGCTTTTCGGCAAATACGCGACATGGGCCTTGCCAATGATCGGGGCCATGTGGTGCTCGCAATGGCTTTCAAAGCGGATGTCTTTGAGCAGCACCATCTCGTCGTAGCCTTCGACTTCCTCAAAGGTGCGCTGGAGGATTGCTTGCGGATCGGCATTGTAGCCCTGGAAGTATTCTTCGAACGCACGAACCACGCGCGCGGGGGTGTCTAGCAACCCTTCGCGGTCAGGGTCGTCGCCAGCCCATTGAATAAGGGTGCGCACGGCGCGCTCCGCCTCGGCTCGATCCGTTTCAGATCGCTTCGGGCTGTTGGCGTCGTCGTTTGCGACGCCCAAGGGCTTACGGTTGGCCAAGATAATATCCTTTTTCTGGTGCTCGGCGTGTGCAACTCGGCATGCGCAGCCGGACGTCTTAACCCATGTGGGGGGCCAGTGAGCTTTGTTCAAGCGTGTAAAATCTTAATGCAGTTGACGGCGCTGGTATGGGCAGTCCAACGAAAAGGCCGGGATGGTGGCGTCGAACGTATCCCCGGTTTCGGCTTCCATGACGTAGTGTCCACGCATGATGCCCGATGGAGTGCCCAGTGGTGTACCGCTGGTATATTCGAAACTTTCACCCGGCGACAACACCGGCTGTTCGCCGATCACGCCCATACCGGAAACTTCCTGGACCTGACCGATTTCATCGGTGATGTGCCAATAACGGCTTTTCAGCTGCACAGTCTGCGTACCGCGATTTTCAATGCGAACATGATACGCCCAGACAAAACGGTGTTCTTCCGGATCGCTTTGTTCGTCCAAAAACTCCGGCTCCACCACGACGGTGATGGAACGGGTAGTCAGGGCGTAAACGCCATCAGGGTCGGTGCTCAGGTGCTCCATAACGAGCCCTTTCGTTATTATTGCCCCAGTCGTTGGGGTGTCGTGTGGGATGCGGTTTACAGCCCCTGAACATTATCTGGGGTTTATTGGCACAATGTCCAGGTTTGATCCATGACAATAAATTATTAGGCTGAACATGAAGCTCCGCCCAGGACACAAAACTTAGCGCAGTGGGGGTGGTTCAACGCGACCGGCCCCTGAGCGTCACTCAAGCGTGTCCCCATATCGAACCGTGCATCATAGGGCAATAAGGTGCACGGCATAACGGTGGGGAGGTTCTCCCCGTTGCGGTGCACAACCATGCGGGAGCTGGCGCACATCATCGCGTCGGGGCGCACATCCAGCAAGCCCCAGCACTGGGTGGTGATTTCGGGGACGTCGGTGGTCTCGTCCATTTCGGGGAACAAAACCAGTCGCGACGGGTTCTGGGCATCGAGATCCAACCCCCAGTACGCAAACAATGCCTGATAGGCATTGCGCTCCACTTCTTCGCTTTCCCCCCATATAGTCCGGCCAGCTATATCAATGTGAAAACCGTGTTCCAAGAGCCACTTAAGCCCCGTTTCCATAGGTGCCCAGCTGCCCTGGCCGCGTACTTTTTCATGGCCCAGCGGGGTGTGATGATCGATGGAAATGCGCAGTTTAAGCTGCTTTACATCGTGTTTGGCCTTGAGCGTCAACAGCTCTGCACGTTTTTGCCAAAGGGGCTTCATGGCATTGGTCAGCACCAGGGCTTGAAACCCATGCGAAAGGACATCGTCCAGTATGTCCACCAAATCGGGGTTCATGAACGGTTCGCCGCCGGTAAAGCCGATTTCCTTAACGCCCATGTCCTCGCGTTTAATTTCATCAAGGTAGCGGTGCGCATGCTCACGGCTGAAATACACTAGGTCATCGTTTGTCGGGCTGGAATGCATATAGCAATTGTCACAGGTGATGTTGCAGAGGCTACCGGTATTGAACCACAGCGTTTTAAGCGCACTCAGCGCAACTGTGGCACGGATTTCGCCCTTAGCTGTTGTGTGGGGGTCACGAAATTTGGCGGGGTCAAGCGGGGAGGGGGCGTGCGCACCTTCAGGCATGAATGAAAGCTCCTTTGAGTCTGTATAGCTTATGGTTCGTTGGTACAGCTCACAAGGTTTCAGCGCACGAAAAGTTATAAACGGGGCAGGGTGGGCAATTAATAGATATGGACATGCACAATTCTAACTTGAAAAAGGCACCTGCACCGTATCATATGATTATATGCGATATCATAGAGGACACCGAAATGTGTAGCTGAGGTCCAAAGTTGTGAACTGGCTCAAGCGGACATGGCGTGGGAGTGACTGTGCGTTGAGGGCTGTGTGGCCTTTGGCGCGAGTGCGTCGCTTTATGATTTTAGGGATGCTCATTGGACTTACAGCGCCCACACCGGTATTTGCAGACGGCGGGACCGATGGCGCGGACGTGCGCCGTTTGGCGGGAAAAACCTACACCGCCCTTGCGCCAAGAGTTTGGCCCCCACAATACAATGTCGATGACGAGGGTAACCCCGTAGGCTTCGCCTATGACGTGATGAATGAACTGTCCAAGCTGACAGGCATTGCGTTCAAGTATAAATTATTTGAAAAATTCTCCGAAATCGATGGGGCTTTAGGTGCAGGGGAAGGGCAACTTGTTCCCAACAGTGGAATAACGAAACAACGGGGACAGAACTATTTATTCACGTCACCGGTTGAAGTTTTTGCCGTTCGGATGATTGCGCGTGCCAGCACCGAAATGAAAGATGCCATGGGATCTCTCCGTGGCAAGAAAATCGGTGTGGTGGCCAGCAATGTGGGCGGAAGGCTCATGAGCGCGCGTGATGACATCAAAATGGTGACGTATTCCGACGTTCGTACCCTGCTGTTCGAATTGATGGCCGGGAACATTGATGCACTTGTATACCCGGAACCTGTTGTTTTTGGCTTGGCGCGTCAAATCGGTATTGAAGATAGGATCGTAGCGGTTGGCGAACCGCTGGCCGAAATCAGCCGGGGCCTTCGTATCGTAAAGAGCGAGCCGGAACTCGCGTCGGTGCTGAGCCAGGCTGTTGAAATGTTACACCGTTCCCCGGACTTTGAGCGCATATACGTCAAGTGGTACGGCGCAGAAAAACCGTACTGGGCATCGGAACAGTTCGCTCTGTTGCTCTCTGGTATGGTCTTGGCAATTATTTTAGTGGGGGCGGCGCTCCATTACGTGTCGATTGTTCGCCTGAATAAGCAGCTTCAAGTTGAGGTTGGCGAACGCATGGCAGCGGAAGGGGGCGCTGTTGCTGCGCGTAGGGCCGCGGAAGAGGCCAATAAAGCCAAAAGCACGTTCTTGGCACACATGAGTCACGAATTGCGCACCCCACTGAATGCGATCATTGGATTTTCTCATGTGATTAAAGAGCAGTCCTTTGGTCTCCATAGCAATCCGAAGTACGAAGAATACGGTAACGACATCAACATGGCGGGTCAGCATCTTCTGGCGGTGATCGGCGACATATTGGACATCTCGAAGATTGAGGCCGGCGAAGCGCAGCTGATTGAAAAGCGTTTCTTCTTGAACGAATCCGTGCATGATTGCACGCAGATGCTTTCGTCCGACCCGCACAGTTGCGCACTGACGTTTGAGCCTTGCCAAACCAATCCCGTCTTTCTTGGGGAAGAGCGTCTGATCCGCCAGATCATTTTGAATTTGTTGTCCAATGCTGCAAAATTTACGCCGCATGATGGGTGCATCGGTGTTGCCGTGCGCTGTAATGTCAGCGGTGGAGTGTCCATCGTCGTCAAGGACACGGGTGCCGGTATTGACGCCGACGACATTCCAAGGGTGTTGGAACCGTTCGGTCAGGCGCGTCATAATGTGATGCACAGTTACGACGGCACAGGGCTAGGGCTGTCACTGTCAAAAATGTTGACCGAATTGCATCAGGGGCAGTTTGAAATCACCAGTACCGTTGGCGAGGGGACGACCGTGAGTCTAACCTTCCCGCCACACCGCATTGTGTCGGATATCAGCGCTTCGTCGTAAGCATCAGCCGCAATCACGGCATTTGGGCTGTGATGACGGGCGTGCAACGACAGGCTGTTGATGCAGCCATGATCCGTGATATATAGCATTCAGTGCCGCTCAAGCGCGGCTATGACACCTTGAGTTCACGGCCCAATTCATGGCGCAACTCAATGCATATTTCAGGACACCGATGCGGGTGTAGCTCAATGGTAGAGCAGAAGCTTCCCAAGCTTACGACGAGGGTTCGATTCCCTTCACCCGCTCCATCACTTTACCGCAGAAAATATAAGGTTTTGAGCCATTCCCGTGATGCCGGGTTATGCGTCGTTGTGCCCGTTTTTGCCGTGTGCTAACTTACGTATTCACTTACTTTTAGGTCATGAGCTTTCGACTTCTGGTGCTGTGGCCGCGTAAGTTAGACGTAAGTAGGATTTGGCATGGCACGGATCAAACTCACAAAAACTGTGGTGGCGGCGCTCCCGACACCCGAGAAAGCTCAAGCGTTCACCTGGGACTCAGTACTCAAGGGCTTCGGAGTGCGGGTATCGCGTGCTGGTATCAAAACCTACGTCGCTCAATTTAAGGTGCGCGGCGGTAAGGAACGCCGTATGGCGGTCGGGCGCTGTGATCGCGTAGCCTTGGATAAGGCGCGTAGTGAAGCGAGCAAGCTGATCTCTGCTGCTGATCTGGGCGGTGATCCTGCCACGGAGCGGCGCGAGGCGCGTAACGTCAGCGAAGATCAAAATCCACTGTTCAAGGAATTTGCCAATCGGTGGCTTGAAGACGTGGCGAAGCGCAAGAACCGAGACAGCACACTCAAGCACCGCCGCCTGTTGCTCGACAATCATGTGTTGCCCCAATTGGGCAGCAAACACCTGACGGAAATCACCCAGCGCCAAATCGAAGATATGCACCATAAAGTGTCGAAGAAATTCCCGGTGGCTGCAAACCGCACCGTGTCACTGTGCTCGGCTATCTTCACCACGGCGCTCCGTTGGGGACTGGTCAGCCAGAACCCAGCGCTCGGCATCGAGCGCAATGTCGAGCATGGCCGCGAACGCTATCTCACGCTCGATGAAATCAAAACGCTGCAAACGGCGCTCGACGAAAGCCCGTCACAGAACTCAGCCGACGTGGTGCGCGTCCTCATGCTCACTGGCGCACGTGTCGGCGAAGTCCTGTGCATGCGTTGGGATCACCTCGACCTGAAAGCGGGTGTGTGGGTGAAACCCGCCGCGACCACTAAGCAAAACAAAATCCACCGCGTACCACTCTCGCCGCCTATCGTCGCTCTGCTCAAGGCTCGGTTTAAGAAGCAACAGTCCGGCAAGAAACGCGACAAATCGGAATGGGTGTTTCCGGGCAAAAGCCAGCAAGGCCACATGACCACAATCCGCACCTTCTGGGCGGCAGTTTGCAAACGCGCCAAGATCAAAGAAGTCCGCATCCACGACCTGCGCCACACCTTTGCGAGCTTGTTGGTTTCGTCTGGGGAAAGCTTGCCCGTGGTTGGCGCTCTGCTTGGTCATACTCAGGCAAAGACGACAGCGCGTTATGCCCACTTGCTGGATGACCCGTTAAGACAAGCTTCTGAGCGCGTGGCTGAAATTGCGAGTAAGGGAGAAATGTGAACTTAGCTTTTCAATCGAGTGCTGATCGGGTTGTGTTGCGCTTTATTCGAACCCGCCTTCATCTTGTTTATTAATCGCCCTTTGAAGTCCGCGCTCAGAGCTGATCTGCAAGTACCTGTTTGCTTCTTCAATATTTTTTTCAACGATATTGCCTTGGGCATAATGCAGCCCTACCAAGTAAGGTGCTTCTGAGTGACCTAACTCTGTAGCTTGTTTCTGCCATTCTAAGGCTTTCTGTGCTGAATGACCTTCAGCTCCAGCAGATGATTGATTCCAATAAATTACGGATATCTTGAAAGCTAACTCAGCATTTGTGTTATCAGTTTGAAATACGGATTCGTAAAGGGCTAGCGCATCATTGACCTTTCCGGAGCGCTTAAGAGTGTCTGCAATATTTATCTTTTCTGGTCCTGAGCGAATTGATGCAAGTTTGCTCAAATTATCTTCAGCCTGTGCACCATTAGAGCTTGGTCTATATTGGCCGCACCAATCGTAGTACCGCACGATAGGGAAGAATCGGCTAGGGTTTCCATCTCGACCTTCCAAAAATGATCGGGGCGGTGATCTCCGACATTCACCACTGACGGGCATGTCTCCGACAAAGTTCCCGAAATCGCAGACAACGCACTCACGCTGATAATCAGGCGTTACGCGCTTCTTTCCTTTTGTGGGCATGTTTGCAACTCTCCAAGTGGCACTGACAAGAACTCTACCTATGATGCGCTTGTTGTGCAATGAGTTGCCTTATGGGAGTGTTCCCTGAGGCTTACTAGCAATATAAAATGTGAAGTTTCTTTAGAGTGTTTACTAAGAGTGCTGAGTGGGATGAGGTGTAATGAGTGGGGCTGAATACACTACGCGACATTTAACCGAAAACTGGCGCGTGCAAATTCCCATCCAAAAATCGGACTGGAAAGACCCTGCTCAATATGAGTACGTGACTGAGCTCAATGATCGTGAGTTGGCTTGGGAATTCCTAAGAAGAAATCCTGACTACATCGAAGGCTTCAAGAGGTGGAGTGCTTTGATGCAATGCCGTGAGGTTCGTGAAGCAGATGTGCTCTGCGATACGTTGTGCGAGCAATTTCGCTTGTCGAAAACCATCGGATTGTTGAACCCATATCTCAACGCGCTAGAACAAGGCCAGTTGGGGTTTGCCCCGACAATCTTCGACGGGGATGATCTGCCTACTCAAGAGTTGCTGAGATATTGGATCGATGGTGAGGAAGTTTCCTTCATGGACGATATTCCTCCCCTGTCATCACGTTTATGTATGGAAGTCCGGATCGTTGCTGAGCGCCCACTTGAAGAGCAGCTTGATGCTATCCGTGATTATTATGAGTGGATGCATCGCAGGGGCGATAGGCCGTTGAAAAGTGAAAAACCGAAAACCGTTCGAAATCGTCCCCAAGAGTTCAAAAATTATCTCAGAATTTTGGATGCAAAGATTGAAGGTGTGCTGAATGCAGACATTGCCGGGGTTATGTACCCCGGAGAAGTACGCAAACCAGCTCAAGACAAAATTTCAAAACAATTGAAGAAAGCAAATGAGTGGATGAGTTCTGGATATCTCAAACTCGTACCGACTGACGTTAGTGATTAAATTCGGAAAATAAGCTGAGAGCTTATCGTCTGCCGACATAGGCAATGACGATCAATAATCTGATATCTCGAATTGCATCGAGGTATCAGAAATGCCGTCAAAGCACGATCATCCATCAAACCGCAACTCACATCCAAACCGCCTAGGGAACCTGCTTACGCCTGAAGAAGCGGCGGCGAGATTGGCTGTGGCTGTGCAGACACTTGCCCATTGGCGGGTGCGCGGTTCTGGCCCCTCATATGTATATCTATCCGCTCGGTGCGTGCGTTATCCAGAGCAAGCTCTGGATCAATGGCTGAGTGAGCGGGTGCAATTTTCAACAACGGAAAACCCTTCCGGTTGAGTCGTGGGTGCGAGGATTCAGTGAGCGTTGCAGCAATGAACGGACATAAGGAGATAGGTTAAGGATGAGATACAAAACATTCGGTTTTCGTGCTGCAAATCAGCAGGTCCATGATTGGTTGGCCGCACTTCCTCCCCGCATGAAATCGAGAGTGATCAATAACGCCATTCGCGAGCACATGCTGTATGAGAAAACAGGCGAGGATGCTCAGAACAGATTCGAGCATCTTATAAATTTAAGAAATGAAATGAGCAGCATTGGTCGAAACATCAACCAGATTGCCAAAGCGGTAAATATTGCGGCACTCAATGGGGAGCAAGCCAAAGGCCTGGATCAGCTCGAATACATGTGGGAAGAGTTGCGCAAACTTGTGCCAGAGGTTCGCAAAGCGATAAGGCACTGGCGTTAACGCCTCCCCCTCTCATAAAAAAATTCTAACTGTCTAATCAAGCGGCCCCGCAATCGAGTGGGGCTGTTTTTTTATGCTGAGTCCATCGGAGATCAGGAAGAAGTGCGCTTTGGGGGCGCACTTCGAATATTTTGTTTAACAAAATGTATATCCTGCACCGGCTAGTTCAAAAATTGGGTTCACTTCATCGTATTGATTCTATTGAATTTATAAAACCACCTCAGGCTGGGAGCACTGCACAGCATATGGGTGTGATCAAGATTGGCCTGCACACCCATATAATTAGCCGTGAAATAGGTGCACATAGGCGAGTTTATCGATGAATCCCCTGCACACATATGCATTGTCGTGCAAAATCTGCTGCACAGACTGGTTTGACGTACGTCTTGCTATGATTGATAATGAATGACTTCGTGAGAGGGCTTTTGAGCTACCAAGGCCGGGGCAGAAATGTCTCGGCCTTGCTTATGCTTAAGGGGAATTAATTGACCGCCGGGCTGAACAATCTATGGTGCAAAGTGATTGTCCAGCACGAAACTTTATAGAATTTTTATGAAATCAAAGATTGAAAAAGAATTATTTAAAACACCTCTGCTTAAAGCTCGGCAAATTGCAAAAGCAATTGGCGAAGAGCGTAGTGCTGTAAATGCGTGCCTTTATGAGCATCCAGAACTGTTCATTAAAAACGAGACACATCACTGGTCCCTACTGCAAGGCTCTGAGTTGAAGGTAGAGTTTTCAGCTGGTTGGGTGAATGCCAGTTTGTTTGAAAAGAAACTCAAACAAGCAGGTTGTCCCATTAGCTCTCCTTGCACTGAAATCGCTTTTGTAATGCCGCATGATTGTTCAATCTTGCTGGAAGCGTCTGCGCGAATGTTGGCACTTTGTAATCAGCTTGTAGAAATTCCGAAACAAGTGACACTCGATTTTACAGGTAATTTAGGCACTCTTACGTTTCTCAGCCGATGCGGATTTATAGATCGCCTGGATAACGACGTTATAATATTGCCTGAACGACCTAGGATATCGAGATCTAAACTCTATTTCGGGAACAGCAATAATCTCATTGAAATACGTGAAATATCGCTGAAAGCACCTGACGATAGTATCCCCGAACAGTTAGAGACTGCATTCGTTCGCATGGCTGGCGAACAATATCGAGATGCAACATTTACTATTTTTTCTGAGTTATACAATAATGTGTGCCATCACTCGCAATCACATATTCCTGGGTTTGCTGCGTTGCAAGTTTACAAGGGACGTACACAGCATATTCAAACAGTTGTTTCTGATAACGGTATTGGGATAGCGGCATCGTTAATACCTATTTTAAAAGAAAGATATCCCAAGCTTGCCAAAAAATATGACCTTACTAAGCAAAAAGATGGTCTTAGGTTGATCAAAAAAATGGTTGAAGAAGGCCAAATCACCAGCCGTCCAAAAGAAGAAGGCGATGGAGGTCTCGGCCTATTCGTCACACACGAAAAGGCTACCAAATTTGATGCGAAGTATTCCGTACGGCAAGAAACTTCCGAACTCTTGTTGGCATACAAAGGTGGAATATTAGCAAGGTGCATATTTAGAACTGACATGCCTATAATTCATGGGACACAAGTTTGCATCGATTTCACTCTTGATTAACCATAAAACTCTCGTTAAAATTGATCTATGAACGAGAAAACTATCATTATACCTCTTATAAAATTTACGAATACAAATCGTCCCTTTGGTAATCACGAAGGGAAGGAGGCGTTTCGTCAATTATCTGATTTTGTTGATGAGCATATAAATCAAAAAATTTTTGGAATATCGCTTAAGAACATAATTGCTACAGATGCTTCATTTCCTAGAGAGAGTGTTGTTGCATTAGCT
>Ga0316204_10007395_pt1 | contig 16088 bp, 18 predicted proteins | sample 6monrhotite_MG_2_FD_205661 | JGI IMG/M metagenome (GOLD analysis project Ga0316204, IMG submission 205661) | Microbial mat bacterial communities from mineral coupon in-situ incubated in ocean water Damariscotta River, Maine, United States -... | ecosystem: Environmental > Aquatic > Marine >... | reverse complement strand
TTTCATCAAATATTTTTGCTAAAGGTCTAGAAGATTCTGAAATTTATTTCTTTGAAAATTTTATCATTGGTAAATATCAAATTATTGGTAAAGCACTCAATTCTAAGCAAACTTATTTAGGTGAATTTGAAATAAAGAATGAAAAAGGCGACTTGATTTTTATTAAGAAACTTGATGGTAATACCACTCGAGGTAAAGCACATATTGAAAAATCTATGGGGGGATCAGCGAAGGTTTTGAAACTAAGCTATAACTATTTAAAACAATTTTTTGAAGAAACTTGTTTATTTAAAACAGACTTAGATAATTACCCTAGAATTACATGTCATGTCTATGAAAAAGGTATTGCTACAACAAGCCCAGGTTTAGAGGCAATGTTTATTATACATGAAGAATAATCCTTGTATTCAATAGTATCATCAAACATCATATCGAAAAGAGTAAAAATATCTTGAGTCTATTCAGAAGAGTTCCTTTATGTTCACTCATTCTAATATTGAGTTTAACTTTCACAAGCCTATTAATGGCCCATGGTGTAGATTCTGCTACTAAAACATTTTTAATGAATAATAACGGTGTATCCATCATTCCATTTATGTATATTGGTGCAAAGCATATGATCACTGGATATGATCATTTATTGTTTTTAGTAGGTGTCATATTTTTTCTATTCAAGTCTAAAGATATATTGATTTATGTCAGTCTATTTACACTTGGACATAGTGCTACATTATTGTTTGGTGCTTTTAATGACATCCAAGTTAACTCTTATTTAATAGATGCTATTATTGGATTCTCAATTGTTTATAAGGGCTTTGATAACTTAGGAGGATTTAAAAAATTAATAGGGTATCAACCCAATACTAAAATAGCCGTATTAATTTTTGGCTTATTCCACGGTTTTGGGTTAGCCACAAAACTACAAGAATTTGAGCTTGAAAAAACTGGCTTGTTATTAAATTTAGTTGCCTTTAATCTAGGAGTGGAAATAGGACAGGTATTGGTATTAGGCTTGGTTTTAATCGCTTTAAGTTTTTGGAGAAGGTATGATAGTTACATCAAATTTTCAGGAGCGACTAACACATTGTTAATGGCAGCTGGCATGCTATTAGTTATGTTTCAATTAACTGGATACTTCATCAATACTTTAGTGTAAGCAAAAAATAGTAAGAAAAAATAGAGGATTATATGAATCAAGCAGAAAATATACCCCATGCAACAAACAAGACATTAATAATTGCAACTTTAACTGCAGTAGTTATTTCAGCTCTCATCTACTTTGCATTAATACTTCCCGCTGAATACAACATTGATCCAACAGGTATAGGAAAGAAATTGGGCTTGACTGTTTTATCAGAGCCAAGTACTACGCCAGTTATCAATCAAAAAATCATTGAAAAGGACACTGTTGAGGATTCCTTTGAATTTAGAGAAGATAGTGTTTTGGTAACTATACCTGCCAACAAAGGTGTTGAATACAAATTTAACATTAAAGAATTTGGCAACTTAACTTATGATTGGAAGACTAATGATAATTTAAATATATATTTCGATTTCCATGGAGAACCCGCTGGTGACACAACTGGCTACTTTGAAAGTTTTACCATAGCAACTACCAGTAACATGAAAGGATCAGCAACTGTTCCGTTTGAAGGTTCGCATGGTTGGTATTGGAAAAATACTTCTAATCAAGATATCATCATTGAACTAAAAACCTCCGGTAACTATCAAGTGATAGGCCTTAAAAAATAAAATTCAACTTTAGGAAAATAATATGAAGAAAATATCATTAATAACTTTAGTAGCTATAGCAACACTATCATTTAACAGCTTTGCTCATCAAAACCATGGCGAGGAAATGTTTAAAGCAATGAATATTACTCAAGAACAAGCTGTTGTGATTGCAACAATTAAATTAAGTAAAAAAGTTGAAAAAAAAGACCTAGAAAGCTCTTGGAATTATGCAAAAAATAAAACTGCTGTTTTAGAAAGAATGGATGGAAAACAAGTTTGGAAAGTATCTTTTAGCAAAGGTAATGAGGCTTCAAATAAAGTTTTAAATGTGTACCTAACTAAAACAGGTGAATTAATTTCAATTTCTAAATAATAAATTAGGGAGAATCATCATGACTTATTTATTTCCCATACTGAAAGTTATTATCGTTTCATGTGTCATAGTATTTACTTCATGGTTGGCTCAAAAGAAGCCCGCTCTTGCAGGTTTTATCATTGCATTACCAATTGCTTCGATGTTGGCGCTTATGTTCACTTATGCTGAAACTAAAGACAGTGTAGCCTCAATTACCTTTGCTAAAAGTATTCTTACAGCAGTGCCAATTTCTTATTTATTTTTCTTACCATTTTTCCTCTCAGAAAAACTTAAGATAGATTTTATTGGGACTTACATACTAGGAGTTATTCTATTGATTTTAGGGTATTATATCCATCAGTATATTATGAAACTTATTAGCTAATTTGATTGAAAAATAAAGAGACTATTCATTGAATTAGTGTATATTTTATATTCAAATTTATTTATTCAATAAAGTTTAGCAAATAATTTATTTCAGAATTAATATCATCATGCTCAACTAGCTTTGAAAACCAATTAGATATCTGTATGTTTTCATTATCAGTCATCAAACCTAATAACGTACCCAATACGGCACCTCTATGTACATTATCGCCACCTAAATTTGCATTGGAAATAAGGCCAGAAATTAAATCATTTCTATATTTTCCAGCTAAATATAAAACGGATGGCCATGAATCGGTAATATAACAGGCTGTTGAAAATTTGCCTCCTACTATTGATGAGTCTACAATTTTATTAAAGTTGATAGTATTAAAACTAGATTTACTGGCATTGTTTAAATAGTTTAATATTATTTCGAAGCAATCTTGGCTTTTATCCCTATGAAGTAAATATTCGATAAGTGCTACATATTCATTACACACTTGAATTAAGAGTTGGTCGGGGTGAGTAGTCAGCAGATGATTGGTGCATTGGCTTTGCACGAATATCAAATCATAACCAGACAAAAATAAGGCAATAGCTAATGGGCCGATACTAACAAGGCCACCCACTGAGGCTGTGTCATGAGTGACGGCACCACAGTTAAAAATATCTCTGTTTTTTATATAGTTAGCAAAGAAACCTCTATGATAGGATTCAGCATAAGTATCCTTATGTTGAGGGATATCTGATGTCATCATAGATATATAATTTTGTAAATAGACATCTCGATGGTATTTTCCATCAGTGCTAATTAATGTCTGAAACAATACCCGTGCACAATGTGCGTTTAGTGTATTGTCACCAGCTTTCATGCCATGATGATAATGTATATTAGATTGACCCCAATACTTTCCTTTGCCTTTTAAAATGACATCACCAACTATGTTCTTTTGCTGTTTCTTGTTTAAATATTTTCTACCTCCTTGTTGCTTTGAATGCATAGACATAATAGAAGAGGGGTGATAAGCAGGTGCATCTTCAAATTGAAAGATGCCATTTGGAAACTCTTTATATATATCACTCACTTTATAATACCAATGAACTGGCATCGCCATAGAATCTCCAATAAATAATGCTTGTAATGCATTTTTTGCTCTTTCTATCATTAATGATTTTCTAGCGTTCATAATTTTTTAACTTTACCATTCTATTTGTATGCCTTTAAAGTCTACAAAAAGCGGAATTAATTGGCCATTTAGTTTTTTGTTAATTTGATCTATGATGAAACCTGAGGTCTGCTCAACACTTTGTAACATGCCTATCTTTAATCTTTTTTGGAAAGGTTTAGAAAGTGTGGTATTTGTGGTACCTGGATGTATAAGCAATAGTCTAATATGAGGATATTTTCTTCTCCATTCTATTTCTAAAGTCTTATATCCCATGTTAAGAGCAGCTTTACTCATTCTATAAGAATACCAACCACCAAGCTGATTGTCTTTTATGCTTCCAATTCTGGCTGATATTGAAGTAACAATTGGTTTTTTGGAAGCAGCAATTAACCTTTCCATTTTTTGTAATAGTATTAAGTGTCCTATAGCATTAATTTGATAGTTTTCAAACATCTGCATAGGGTTTATTTTTGATAATGTCTTTTCAGGAAAATAATGCTTGGTATGTAATAAACCAGCACAATTAATAATACCATCAATATTTTTAAACTGAGCGCTAACTTGAGTAACAAAGTTTTGCATAGATTCTTCTGAACTTATATCGCACTGAATTTTCCATAGGCTATCTGATCGGGTTAATTTATTGCTGTAATTTCTACTTGTCACTATTAGATTAGTATTAGTTTGTTTGGATAATACCTGTGCTAAGCCTTTCCCTATGCCTTGATTAGCTCCAATAATGATAATATTTTTCATTTTAATGTTTTGCTTAAGGCTGATTCAATATCTATATCAGAAAACGAAAAACCATTTTGAATAAGTTTTTTGGGCATAACACTTTGTGATGAAAGTAATAATTCGTCAGCTATTTTTCCAAATAATAAACGGCATATAAATGCAGGCATATCAAAAAATGCTGGCCTGTTTAATGTCTTAGCGAGGGTTTTTGTATAAACACTATTGGATACCGGGTTGGGAGAAGTAATATTAACTGGTCCAGTAATATTTGGCTTTTCAATGATATAAATGATAGCTTTGATGGCATCTTCTAAACTTATCCAACTAAATTTTTGTTGCCCTGTACCTAAAGCCCCACCTAGACCTAATTTAAAAGGGATTAACATTTTTTTTAAAGCACCGCCTTTTTTACTAAGGATTACCCCAAATCTTAAATTAACCACTCTAATTCCATGGTCTTTTAAAGGTTGGGTTATTTGTTCCCAATCTTTACATATTTTGGATACAAAATTTTCTCCAGAAATTGAATTTTCATCCAACAATTCTTGATTTCTATCACCATAATACCCGATCGCAGAGGCACATATGAAAGTTTTTGGTTTATTTGGACTTGCTATAATTTTAGCCACAAGTTTTTTTGTACCTAATATACGACTTTCATAAATTTTCTTTTTTTGATTATCTGACCATCTTTTAGCAGCAATATTTTCGCCTGCTAAATGAATGAAAGTATTAGCATGAACCGTATTCTTATCTTGACTAATATCAAGGTTCCAATCAGGAGAATTTAAACCCATTGAATTATGTATTCTATCCAGTTTGTATACTGAGTAATTTTTTTGATTTAACTTATCACATAAATCTGTACCAACTAAACCAGAAGAACCGGTAATAAATATATTCATAATAACCTCGTTTATTAAACTACATAATAACCGAGGCACTGTGAAAAAAATGTGGAAAAATTATATTATGAATCGTTAAATCGAGCAAATGGAAATGAGTTTACTTTTTTTAATTGATAATAACTATTTAAACCAGAAACACCAGTCGAATTAGTGCTTTCAAGATCAATATATCCTTCTTCACTAATTTTATCTTTTGCGACAAATAAATGTTCTACTTGGCCAACAATTAACGAAGTATTATTGATTTCTATAGGTATTGACTGGATATATGAGAGCCCGATTTTTAAGGGGCTTTCTTTAACAAAAGGTGCATCAAATGTATCCAACCATTGTTCTTTAAATCCACAATGTTTGAATTCAGAAACTGATTCTGGAAATTTTGCTGAGGTTGCATGTGAGTTAGATATTTTATTTAAAGGTACATGATTGATTGTAAATACACCATTGGCTTTTATGTTGTCATAAGTATTTCTTTTAACATCACCTTCAGGCCTCAATATAAAACCCATCAAAGCAGGAGAGCTTCCTAAGTGCATAACAGAGCTAAAAATGGCTAAATTAGATGTGTTGTTTTTGCTAGTTCCAATGAGATTTGCCGGTCTAATTCCTGCTATAGAGTTAATTATATTCAAACGTTTAATTCTTTCTAATTTTTCAATTTCTTGTTTATTAAAGTACATAAATTTTCGAAGTGTATTATTTAAAAAAGGTGATAAAAAAAAGCCTCATTCCAAAGCTATGATCTTTTTCAACCAAAGGAGAATCGGTGATACCTGAACCGAACCAAGTATTGCCAAGATCTAATCGAACTAACCCAATTGGACTGGGTGTGGTTAATGAAAGATTGAGGCTTTTATTAATTGTTGATGAACCTTCAAAGTAAGACCTGTTTGAAGTGACTTCTAGTTGTTGAACTCCATAATAATAATCGGTTAGGTTTTTATCAAGGTGTTGAATGGATAGAGAGGGTTCAATAGTCAGGAATTTATATTTAAATTTTCTAGTAAAGTTTAATTCAATATCAGTACCGTTAGATTTTGAAAGCACATCCGTTAAAGCTTTAAATTGGTACGACCAATTATTAGGATTATACTTTAATGCAAACCCCGCATCTAATGAGTCCTTTCTCTCTTGCATACCAATAAAAAAATCACTGTCTTCATCATCAAAACCATTAAACCTTGGAGAAAGATTTAAATCGAATGCCCAGTCATTTTTTTTAAATAATGAATAACTGACAAATGGACCAAAAACATTTAATTTTTCACCAACATAACCCAAGAGTGGTATGGCAATAGTCCTTTGGTCAAATCCTTTATAAATTTGTTGTTGATAGGCAACACCTGCACCATATATATAACCTTGACCATAAGATGGTGTTTTATTTGAGTTAACAGCACCTTCGTCATTGGCCAAGGTAAGATTGTTAATTAAAACCATTAATAATAGCAATTTATTCATATTTTTTTTCTTTTTTAAATAATCCTAATTATATAAGTATTTGGTGAATTTATTGTGAAATAAAAATCACTTTGTCATTATATTTGTTTTTTTAAATAAACTTATTGCTCTTTCTCTTGCCGACTTATAATCAACAATTGGCAATGGGTAATTACAATCTAATCGTTGTTGTTGCGATGGGTTATGGATTGACAGGCTATCTAAACTGGCCAATTCAGGGATAAATTTTTTAATAAAGTCACCTTTATCATCAAATTTTTTGGATTGAAGAGTTGGATTAAAAACGCGAAAATAGGGGGCAGAGTCACAACCAGTCGATGCGCTCCATTGCCAACCTCCATTATTGGCAGAAAACTCCCCATCAATTAAGGTCTGCATAAAATACTTTTCTCCTTCTCTCCAATCAATAAATAATAATTTTGTTAAGAAGCTAGCTGCTAACATCCGTAAACGATTATGCATCCAATTGGTTTGATTTAATTGCCGCATTGCGGCATCAATTATGGGGAATCCAGTATTGCCTTCGCGCCAAGCCTTAAAACCTTGACTGTCTTTTCTCCATGGTAAATTCTTTGTATTGTTTTTAAAATCTTGATTTTTGCTGATATGTGGAAAATGAATCATTAATTGTCGATAAAAATCACGCCATGTAAGCTCTCTTAACCAAGGATCTTTGATCCAGTAATCCTTAGAATCAGAAAGATTATAAGAATGTTTTATTTGTTGTAAACACTGTCTAGGTCCTAAAACACCAAGTGACAAATAGGGTGATATAAGGCTAGTAGCAGAAGTGTTAGGATAATCGCGCAATGATTCATATTTCAAAAGTTTTTTATCACAAAAGGTATTAAATCTTTGTTGAATACTTTCTTTATCTGATGGCCATAAATCTTTTCTATATTGATATTTATACGTATCTAATAGTAATGTACTATTAGCAATTTTTTTAGTTTGTTTTTCTGGGATTGGATAAGGTTCATGGGATTGATTATTCAACATAATGAGCCACTTTTTGTAATAAGCAGTAAAAACTTTAAAAGGTGCTCCAGATAAATTAAAAACAGGTTGGCTAATGATTAAGTCATAAGGTTTCATATGTACCTTAATATTGCAATTATGCAATTTCACAGAGACCTGTGAATCTCTTAAGTTTTCATCATAAGGAGTTTCCTTGTTAAACCATAAACTTTGAATCTTATTTTTAAGACAAAAATCTATCATAAGATTTGGTATTTGATGAAACCAATCACATTCTAATATATCTAATCGTATACCTAAATTATCTAATTGTATTGCAATATTCTTAATGACATCTAACCTTAACCCAATATTAGCTTCTGAAAGATGATGTTTTTTCCATTGTTTAATTGTGATAATGAAAATAACTCGAATTGAATTACTCTGGCTTGCAAGTGACAGAGCAGGGTTATCTATTACCCTTAAGTCATTGCGAAGCCAGACTAAGTTTTTAACAGTCATATAGAGTCCTAAATTTATATATTATTCTGTAACCCTAATGCAGATGGGTAGGGCTGCAAATAAACTTGTTGATTAATATATTGACTACCATACTGTTTTAGGTAGTGGCTTATCAACGTTAATGGAGTAATTAAATTGACTTCTCTAGTTCTGTACTTTTCTATTAATACTAAGATGTCTTGTTTAGCTTCTGAACTTAATGATTGTTTTAAATAACCAAAAATATGTTGTAATACATTCGTATGGTTTTTTCTAGTTGCAGGAGATTTGATGGCTAGCATAAAACTTTCTAAATATTCTTCTTTAACTTGATTAAATGGTAGTTTGTGTCCTTCGCTGACTAAGCGTCCTAATCTTTTATATTCTTTTTGATTATGTGCCATTAATACATATTTGTAGAAACTATGAAATTTAATTAATGATTTTAAACCTTCAGCCTCAGAAACAACTTTTTTAAATAAATGATAAGCATATACGCGCATTAAAAAGTTTTCACGTAAATGTTTATCGTTAAGTCTGCCATCTTCCTCAACTGGTAAATTTGGAAATTTTTTCATTAATGCATCGGCGAACAATCCACGGCCAAAGGTTTGATGAGGGTGTCCATTGTCTTGATAGATTTTGATTCTGTCCATTCCACAACTTGGTGATTTCTTCATTAATATATAACCACTTAAATCTCCTTGTTTTTCAATAAATGGATTGATAGATTTATAAAATTCTTTACTCACATCGGAACCAGGTTGTTTAGTATATGCCAATCTAGGATTGTTAATATCACCTTCCAAACGTAAAGTCGGGCGAGGTATACCAAAACCTGATGCCACTTCTGGACAGTACTTTCTAAAGTTGAAATATTTAGATAAGGAGTCCATACAAAATTTTGATTGAGTGTGTCCGCCATTGTATCGTACGTTTTCCCCAAGTAAACAAGCGCTAATACCTACTTTAATTTCTTGTTGATTTAATTTTTTAAGTTCGTTTATCATAAGTCTGCCTATTTTTTTATTAAGAAAGTTATACAAAAAAGATGAAATGTATAAGATATGCTTGTACAATACCACATTATTGTACAACGTCAAGTAAAGTTGTACAAAAAATTAAAATTGTACAATTAGGGCTAAAATATGAATACAAACGAAAATTTATTTCCTATTAGTGAATTATCAAATTTAACAGGTGTTAATACTGTCACTATAAGAGCATGGGAAAGAAGGTATGGGCTACTAAAGCCAAAAAGAACAAATAAAGGTCATCGATTGTATGATAAAAATGATATACAAACAGTTCATACAATTTTGGCATGGATCAATAAAGGTGTATCAGTTGGTAAAGTAAAACCTTTATTACAAAAGGATACCGATAATGACAAAATTGAAGTTGATGAAAAATGGTTAGATTACCAAAATAGTTTTATTCAAGCCAGTAAAGGTTATAACGAAAGTAAACTTGAATCTTTATACAATGAAATGACTAAACAGTACCCATTGAGTGTTTGTATTGAATACTGTTTACAACCATTATTTCAATCTTTTGATACTGAACCCAATGCATCAGTTGAACTACAGTTTCTCTATGCAACCATTAAGCAAAGAATGAGCTTAACGCTCATGGTATTAAATAGAAAGTTAAAAAAACAACCACCGGTTACTCTATTTTTGCATGCTTCTAATTCAAGTTGGAAAATCTGGTTGGCGGCATTAATTAATGCTGAAAATAATAGTTACACTTTAGTGTTTGAAGACATTTCATCATTAAAATCAATAGTCGCTGTCATCCATAAATTAGAAAGTAAATCAGCATTAATTTATAGTGGAGAAAAAACAAAGTTACTCTTAGAGTCTGATATAAAAGATATACAAAAAAACAATTTTATTAATATATCTGGCCCAGAATTTTGGTTGAATAAAAACCAAATGAAATTAAAAGAAATTAAAAACCAAATTGTTTTCAGTCCAATTCAAGCAGTAAAAAAACAAGTAACGGCAACAGGAAATAAAAAATGAACATTAAAATTCAAAGAGTATTATTGTTTCTCATTTTGAATTTTTTCGCTCTATACCTAGGTAGTTTAACAACAAATATGGGTGTGGTTTCAGAATGGTACAGTTCATTACAAAAAGCGCCATGGACTCCTCCAGGTTGGGTTTTCGGTGCAGCTTGGACGAGTATAATGGTTTGTTTTGCTATTTATATGGGGTTAGCATTAGGGATACTAGAAAAAGCTAAAAAATTACTCGTTTTATATCTCATACAATGGTTATTAAATGTTCTTTGGAATCCGATTTTCTTTTATTTTCAACAAATAGATTTAGCAATGTTTGTGATTATCACACTTACATTTTTAGTGAACTTTATTTTTATAAAAAACATGAAAACCATGAATTGGAAATCCTTATTGATAATACCCTATTGTCTTTGGATGTTTATTGCTAGTTCTTTAAATATCTATATTTGGATTAATAATTAAAATTATGAATAATTTATTAAGATATCAACTACCAACAGAAAAGGAAAAATTATGAGTCAGCCCAACATATTAATTATTGAAGATCATAAAGATCTAGCCACTACTATAGGTGAATACCTAGAACATTCTAACTTTAGTGTAGATTACGCTATGGATGGGCTAACAGGTCTACATCTAGCTGTTACTAATATTTATGATGCTATTATTTTAGATGTGATGTTGCCAGGAATTGATGGGTTTGCAGTTTGTGAAAAGGTGAGAAATGATGCTAAATCAGACATACCTATATTAATGTTAACGGCAAGAGATCAATTAAAAGATAAGCTAGAAGGTTTTAAAAATGGAGCTGATGACTATTTAGTAAAACCATTTAATCCCGATGAATTGGTCGCAAGGCTGACTGCTTTGATTAAAAGGTATAAAGGCGAGCTCAATAAAAATACCTTAATTATTGGTGATTTATCCTATGATCCGGTGACATCAAAAGTTCATCGGCAAGGGCAGTTATTAAAAGTTTCTCCAACTGGTTTACAAATTTTAAAAATATTAATGAGAAAATCTCCTGAAGTTATTTCAAAAGATAAATTATGCAAGGAACTTTGGGGTGATTTAACTCCAGAATCGGATGTTTTAAGAAGCCACCTATACATTTTAAGAAAGACAATTGATAAACCTTTTAACAAACAGCTTTTACACACGGTGCCAGCAGTTGGAATTAAATTAGAAAATATTTAATTATATTGTTGAAAGTTTTAAAATTCTGCAATGAACAGTTGTTTACACAATATTATCAACTGTTTTTAAATCTAATGTGACAGCTGTCCCCTTGTTCTCATGACTGATAAATGAAATTTCCCAATGGCATTGTTGACAAATCCAATCTACAATTGACAATCCTAATCCAAATCCTTTAATTTCAGAGTGTTCATTTGCCCGGTAAAATGGGTTAAATATTTCTTTAAGTTGCTGCTCATTCATGCCAATGCCTTGGTCTTGTATGATTATTTTTGTGTCAATAATTGAGATGTTTATTTCACTATTTGGCTCACTATATAAACAAGCGTTTCTGAATAAATTATTGATTACTATGCTAAACAACTGTTCAGATATTCGACACTCAATGAGATTTTTTGAATCCCAATTTAATTGAATGTTTTTATCTTTGAAGCTATACAAAGCCTGATTAACTATGTCTTTCAAAAAATCATTAATCATGATGGGTTCTTCTGATAAATGAATATCTTGTTCCCGGGACAGTAATAATAGTGATTCAATTAAATGTTGCATTTCCAGAACCATAGAATCCATTCTCTCGAGAACTTTATCATGTCTTGGAGATAAATCCTGTTTTTTTAATAATGCAATAGATCCTTTTAAAACAGTTAATGGTGTTCTTAATTCATGACTCGCATACCTTGAAAAGTTTCTTTCTCTTTTTACAAACTCAGAAATTCTCTGAGAGAAATTTTCGAAAGAATCCACTAGCGCACCTACCTCAGAATTACCTGAGATAGATATTGAATCAAAGTTGAGACTTTGTAATTCTTTATTATTGACATTGACAGATTCAATTTTCTTGATGACTTGAAGAATAGGGCTAAAGGCTCTTTTTGATTGAACATAAGAGAAAAATGCAGGTAAGTAGATAGCTAATAAAACAACAATCAAGGGGGCTATACCAAAGTATAGAGCCAACTTAGATACTTGTGCTTCTTCAAATATCAAATAGAGCCTTTTGTTGTCTCTTTCTGTGAAATAAGCGATTGGAAGCTTTTCATTTAGATTGACACGTTGATAATTTTTTTTAATATTTTTTAAAGGTTCAGGAACATTTGAGTAGTCTTTATTAATAACCATATAACCTGATAAATTCATAGTTTTTGGCAATGTAAAGTTGGGGTCTTTGTCATAGTGCTTCCAAAAGAATTTTGCTTCACCTATTAAGGCTTCTTTAATTAGCACATTTTCAACAACTTTTGCTGCACCAAACACACTGGCAACCGTAACAAGGCTGATAAAAACTAGCTGAATAATAAAAACTTTATTCAGCTTTTTGTAGATTCCAGTTTGTTTCATATAACTTTAAACTTTTTTAGAAAATAAATAATGACCAACTAACCATTCATTGCCTTTATTATAACCAAAAAGTTCAGCACAAGACATAAAGAATATTCTCCATCTATGAAACCATAATTTATAATCAGGCCCGTAAGTATTTTTAAATATACCTAATATTTCTGTTTTGTTTTTATCCATGTTCTGTAGCCAATGATTAGAAGTTTTCTCATAATGTTGACCATTATTCATCCAACGATCTTTGATGTTTAATTTCTCTTGAAAGTTTAAGAATGTATCCGCAGCTGGCATTTGTCCTCCTGAAAAAAAATACTTGCCCATCCAATTATCATCGCCCTCAGTTAAAAAAGGGTACATTAAATATCGGTGACAAAATACATGAATAAACAATAAGCCTTTATCATCCAACCAACTGGATATTTTCCTAAATAATTGCTTGTAATTTCGAACATGTTCAAACATTTCGATTGATATTATTCTGTCAAACCTTTGTTTTATATCAAATTGATTGATATCACAAGTGATGATATTAATATTAGAAAGCCCACGTTCCTTAGCTTGATTTAGAATATAAATTCTTTGTGAATTAGAGTTACTTAAACCGGTTATGTTTGAATTGGGAAATCTTTCTGCAAGATACAAGGTGAGTGATCCCCAACCACAGCCTAATTCTAGTATGTCTTGTCCATCCTGAAATTGGCCCCTTTCTACATAAAGTTTTAGCATGTTTTCTTCTGCAATATCTATATTTTCATTGTCATTATAATAGCAAGATGAATACTTTTTTCGTTTGCCTAAGGCTAAATTATAAAATTCAGCATCGACTTCATAATGCTGCTCATTGGCTTTTTCGGTATCAATAGCTAACGAAGATTGTTTTAATTCGTTTAAAAAGGCATTGTATTTTTCACTGCTTTTTTCAGGGTTTTGTGCAAACTCTTCATTTAATCTTTGTTTAATCAATTGACGAATCCCAAAGCGAACTATAAAGTCAGGTAAGATTCCTTTTTCAACTAATTCAACCCCCCATTTAATTGACTTTTGGTTTCCAAGGGAAAAATTTGTTTGTTCTGTTCTGGTAGTCACGATAGATATCTCCACGATTTAGTAATGATTGTTGTTCTGAAAATGGTATGCCTGTTAACTTAAGTAAAAAAATAAGCATTAAGAATGGATAAATTAGTGCCCAATAAAAGTAGGGCGTGTTGAATAATAAAATTGGATATACAAACCAATGGCACCACTCGAAAAAATAGTTCGGGTGTCTTGAATACTTCCACAGACCTACATCACAGACCTTTTTACGGTTATTTTTGTTAGATTTAAATCTATATAGTTGTTGATCAGAAAGTGTTACACCTATTAATGAAATGCCACCAACCACAAAAGCCAAAACTACATTAAAGCTCCAAATCATTGGAACATCACCCATCCAGTAAGCTGGCAGTACAAATATCCAAATTAATAAGGCTTGAAATTGAAAAAATAAGAAAAATTTAAACTGAGTTTTATGTGCCCAATGTTTTCTTAAAAAGGCATATCGACTGTCTTCATGTTGTTGTTTGTATCTTGCTATTAAATGAAAACTTAATCTTAAATACCAAAGACCTGGAAAGATTAACATTAAAAAAGATGCTGACTGATTGGCTTCTAATGCAAAATAATAATACAAACTGCAAATGACGATGCCTAATGACCAAGTAATATCAACAATGTCTGCATTTTTAGTTTTAAGTTGCCAAAACCAAGCTAAAGTTTGTAAAGCAATACAAATAATCAAAATATCAATAAATATATTAAACATGATTGAGAGTTTTTTCGTTAAGATAAAAAGAATTAATGGCTAAAATTATATGATAAATAATCAGCCACATAATGGAAATAAAAACTAGTGTTACCAATGGTTCGTTAATTTGTATGGCATTTAATTTTTCAGCCGAATAATAAGATAAAGGAGCTCCGATTACTATAAACAAAGTCCCTAACCTAGGTTTGTTGATTAACCAAGACATAGAATGATTAAGAGTCAATGCAAACCCGGCCCATAAAAATAATATCCAAAATGGTGCTGTATGAGAATATCCATAATCATATTTATAATTAATTAACCCATAATGCGCTAACAAGCTATCTAAAATAAATCCCAAGAAGATACATATAAATAAGAATGTCTTGTCCTTTTTATTCCTAAAATCAGAAAACAATGATACAGCGAGCATGCTTGAAATTATTAGAACAGCAGGCCAAATAATTTTATGCGCAGCACCCAGAACGCAACCAAACCAAAGAGATTGGAATAGAATAAAATTTAATCCATTTTTCATTAGGCTACTGTTAATATTTGTTGTCTTTGAGAGCGCGGCTTAGTAAACAATAAATGTACCACACTTATAGATCTTTCTATAAATCCACCTTCGCAATAACTTAAATAAAAATTCCACATTCTTTGAAACTCTTGATCATATCCAAGTTTTTCAACTGTTTTTATTTCTCTATTAAATCGTTCTTTCCAATCTTTTAATGTATAAGCGTAGCTCATACCAAAATCTTCTAGGTTAAATAACTTCATTTTTGTTGATTCAGAATTGACTTTCAGTATTTCTGAAACACAAGGGATAAAACTTCCAGGAAATATATATTTTTTTATAAAATCAACTGATTTTAATGCTTGTTGATACCGATAATCTTCAATAGTTATGGCTTGGATTAAAGCTAAACCATCATCAGTTAATAAATCATTACATTTTTTTAGATAATCGGATAAATAATGGTGTCCTACTGCTTCAATCATTTCGATGGAAACTAACTTATTATATGTCCCAGTTAAATCTCTATAATCTTTTTTCAAAACAGTCACTTTATCACTTAAGCCATTTTCATTGACAAGTTGTTTAGCCTGCTGGTATTGTTCTTCTGAAATAGTAGTTGTTGTGATATGACAATTATAGTTTTTAGCTGCATAGACTGCTAACCCGCCCCAGCCGGTACCAATCTCTATTAATTTGTCTTCTGGCTTGAGCTCTAGTTTTTCACAAATAGTTTTAAGTTTTAATTCACTTGCTTGCTCTAAAGTGTCTTCAGGTGACTTATAAATGGCAGATGAATACATCATTTTATCATCTAAGAAAAGCTTAAATAATTCATTGCCTAAATCATAATGAGTAGAGATGTTTTTCTTACTCCCTTGCTTGGTATTTTTATTCAAATAGTGTGCAATCTTTAATAATGAATTTTTTAACCACGCACTGCCTCCTTCTAATTCATCTAATAAGTCTTGATTTCTAACAAAGACTCTAACAAGGTTAGTTAAATTAGTGGTATTCCAATTA
>Ga0316204_10007394_pt1 | contig 16091 bp, 13 predicted proteins | sample 6monrhotite_MG_2_FD_205661 | JGI IMG/M metagenome (GOLD analysis project Ga0316204, IMG submission 205661) | Microbial mat bacterial communities from mineral coupon in-situ incubated in ocean water Damariscotta River, Maine, United States -... | ecosystem: Environmental > Aquatic > Marine >... | reverse complement strand
TCCTGCGTCAAGAAGGATTTGAGTATCTCGCTCTGGATGTCGACACTACACTGATCCGTGATGCCTTTGATGCTGGAGAACCCGTTCACTATGGTGATAGCTCACATCCTGAAATTTTACAAAAATCCGGTATCGAGAATGCCTCTGCTCTGATTATCACCTTTCACGATAATCACCTGTCAAAGCGCATACTGCAGGTCGCCCGAAAGCTCAGCCACGACCTTCCCATCATCGTGCGCACACGCGATGATCACTGGATGGAGGAATTTGAAGAAGCCGGCGCTTCTACTGTCGTGCCTGAATCACTGGAATCAAGTCTAATACTCGCCACGCGAACTCTCGAAGAGCTCGGTGTGAACCATGAAGAAATACAGCACCTGGTGACTCGCGCCCGTGATGGACGCTACCAGGAGCTACGCGGCTATTTCCATGGAGAAGATCTGGATCTATGCGATGAACACAATGAGCATCAATTACATACCGTTGTCCTCGAAGACAATGCGCATGCCATTGGCCTGCGCATTGCTGAACTCTATTTCGAAAACCTTCACATTACTATCGAGGCTGTAATTCGTGATGGCGTACGTGGCAATCAGCCTGAAACCAGCATGCAGCTACATCTCGGCGACGCCTTGGTTCTGCATGGAGATAGCGAACATATTGAAATGGCAGAGCGCCGATTGTTGAAGGGATGACGACACAGGTATAATCCGCCGCCTATCCTACTCAAGTAGCGCCTTTAACATGAATTTTATCGAAACCCGTGGTAACGACGGCAGTCGTCCAACATCCGTCAGCTTCTCGCAGGCAATCCTTAGCCCCATGTCTTCCTATGGCGGCATCTATGTGCCAGAGCACCTGCCCAATCTAGGCGAGGCTTTTTTGCGCACTCATGCTGATAGCGATTACAAAACCATCGCTCGTGCCGTACTGGATGCCTTTGAACTGGATATCGATGCATCAGTCATCGACCAGGCACTGGCCTTGTACGATGAATTTGATGATCCCAGGCATCCCGTACCTGTGGTTAAGGTACGCGATAACCTCTTTGTCAGCGAGTTATACCATGGACCTACCCGTGCTTTTAAAGACATGGCCCTACAACCCTTTGGCATCGTCTTGTCTGACCTTGCACAGAAGCGTGATGAGCATTACCTGATTCTGGCTGCAACCAGTGGTGACACTGGCCCCGCCACTCTGGAAACCTTCAAGAATCGTGCAAATGTAAAAGTTGCCTGTCTCTATCCAGATGGCGGAACCTCAGATGTCCAGCGTCTGCAAATGGTGACTGAAGATGCCGATAATTTAAAAGTTATCGGTATTCACGGTGATTTTGACGATGCCCAATCGGCACTCAAGTCACTACTCTCATCTGAAAACTTCCAGGCCAAACTACAGGAAAAACACACCTTTCTCTCGGCAGCCAACTCAGTGAACTTTGGTCGCATTATCTTCCAGCAGATTTACCACATCTACAGTTACCTTGAGCTTGTGCGCCAGGGCGCAATAGAGATTGGTGACAAGATTTATCTCAATGTACCCAGTGGTAACTTTGGTAATGCACTGGGTGGCTACTACGCCATGCAAATGGGTCTGCCGGTTGAGAAGATCTTAATCTCCTCTAATAGCAACAATGTATTGACCGAGCTCATTCGCACCGGCCGTTATGATTTGAGCAACCGCAGTGTTGTTGCAACCACATCGCCAGCGATGGACATCCTCAAGTCATCCAATATCGAACGCGTTCTCTACAACCTCTACGGCGCCGAACGTACGCGTACACTGATGGCCGAACTCGATGACAGCAACTGCTATCAGCTAAACGATGATGAGCTAAGCAAACTGCAGGCAATTTTTGTTGCCGACTACGCAAACGATGATGAAGTAAATACCTATATCCGCGAGACATTCGAAAGCGGCTATCTCATGGACCCGCACACAGCTACCTGCTTTAAGGCACAGGACACCTGCCGCGAAAAAGATCTACCGAGCATCGTCTATTCAACCGCAGAGTGGACCAAGTTCTCACCAACGATTGCACACGCGCTTACCGGCGAGACCGATGCACACGATATTGATGCACTGAAATCGATTTCGGCTACCGCCAAAACGCCCATCCCTGAAATTATCAGTGAGCTGTTTAACAAACCAGTCACGCAGGACAGCGTGATCGACAAACAGGATATTGAGAAAGAAGTGCTGTCATTCATCTGATGAACCCCTTCTATCGCAATATTCCATTGCTGGCCTTTGCTCAGGCCATGATGATGAGCAGCAACTCACTGATGATTACTGCCACGGCGCTGGTTGGCTATGCCCTGGCGGATGATAAATCACTCGCCACCTTGCCGTTGGCCGTTGGCTTTATCGCCATCATGGTAACCAGTATTCCGGCCGCACTATTGATGCGCCACATAGGGCGTAAAGCGGGTTTTATTCTCGCCACCGTCTTTGGCATACTCGGCGGCGCTCTCGCCACCTGGTCAATACTCGAACAGTCATTCTGGGGATTTACCGCTGCTGCGATACTCACAGGCACACACAATGGCTTTGGTAATTATTACCGTTTTGCTGCCGCCGACGCGGTCGGAGATAATCTAAAAGGACGGGCAGTCTCTTTCATTTTGGCAGGTGGCGTTATCGCAGCATTTGTTGGCCCCAACCTCGCCAACTTCAGTCGTGACTGGGTCAGCCAGGCACCTTTCGCTGGCAGCTATGCTGCACTCATCGTGCTTTATCTGCTCTCAGCGCTAGCACTGGGTTTTCTCCATCTACCGAAAGATATCGAAGAAGAAGATGAAGACACTCTACCGCCACGCCCACTGCTCGAGATTGTTAAGCAACCCAGGTATATCGTTGCCCTGATCTGCGGAGCCCTCGGTTATGGCGTAATGTCATTGGTGATGACCGCCACACCTTTGGCCATGGATCACCACGCACACGCCTTTAGTGAAACCTCCTTTGTCATCCAGTGGCATGTACTGGGCATGTTCGCGCCTTCTTTCTTTACCGGCTTTCTCATAGAAAGGCTTGGACTACGCCCCATTTTGCTGATTGGCGCATTGCTCGGCATAGGATGTGTGGTCATTAACCTCATCGGCATAAGTGTATGGCACTTCTGGTTTGCCTTGTTGCTACTGGGTGTCAGCTGGAATTTCCTGTTTATCGGCGGCACAACCTTATTAACAGAAACCTATCACTCGAACGAGCGCGCCAAGGTACAGGCCAGTAATGATTTCACGGTATTTACCACCGTCACACTTGCGTCTCTTTCAGCCGGAGCCCTGCAGCATAACCTGGGCTGGGAGGCGGTAAATATCGGGGTTCTGCCACTGCTCGCAATCATCCTCGTGGCAATCCTGCTGCTCGGGCGTCACCCGGATCATCGACTCACAGCGAAGGAACAAAATCTGACAACCCCGTAATGGCCTCAATGCTTGGTGGGATGAAAGGTAACCGGCTGCGAAGCAGGTACAGGTTTTTCGTAGGCATTTTCGTAGTCAAGATCAACCGTCATACCCAGCTCGCTGGGTGAAATCTTCACCTGCTTAAGCTCTGGCCGGCGCACCCCCAGATAGGTACACATCGCCACGGCCACCTTGTCATTTCCCGAACCCAAGGCAGTCGCCATATTCTGCGCAACAAACTTTACTCTTGAAACAATGTCAGGATCGGCAAGCGATTCACCATCCAGAACAATGCCTTTATCCATTTTGGCATCCATATTGTCGAGAAAGGCCAATTGATGTGCCGGTACCGTAGCGCCACGGTCAAATTCAAGTTGTACGGCATCATCTACCAGCACGGCTAATACATTACTCATGATCCTGTCCCTAATTAAAGTCTGTCGAGTTGGCTGTATCCAATCAACCACTATCAGCTAATAAATTGTGCACCCGGCAACAATGTCTCGGTAAAAGCCGCTGGTAATGTCATCAGGATTGCCATTGCATCATTACGCGGGCATTTCAATCGCATAGAACCCGCATCCTCTGGAAACAGTAACTCCAAAATGACACTTTGCTCGTCATCATCCAGATAGGCGTGCAGAATCTGGTCATTTTTATCGATAACACCCAGAAAATTATCTGCGTGTTGCAGCAACACCTCGGCCAAAGGACCGATTCGGTCGGCGGCCTGGGGTTCAGGTTCACTGGATAAAATTGCTACATCGTTGACATAGTCCTTGTAAAAAACTGAGAACACATGCTGTGACTCAAAAAAAGGTTGGGCCTCTTCTTCTGCTGCGTCTGCTTCGCTATCTTCGGTCATGCTTAACCTCTACGCCAGGCAGTGCCAGCGGCACTGTCTTCTAAAACGATACCCAGACCCTGCAGTTCATCTCGAATGCGATCGGCTTCACCCCAGTTTTTTTCTGCCTTGGCCTGGTTGCGATCTACGATCATTTGATCAATTACTGCATCATCTGGGCCGTCACTATCTGTTGCCACATCACCACGCAGATATGCCTCTGCATCGTTCTGCAGGATACCGATCATCTCGCCCATACGGACGAGAGCCGCCGCCAGGACAGCTGCATGCTGTTCATCTGTACTCCGAACGCGATTGATCTCACGAACAAGCTCAAACATCGCGGCAAGGGCTTCTGGCGTGTTGAAATCATCCTGCATTGCTAGATGAAATTTTTCCTCATAAGCCTCAGCGCCAGCTGGCGCTGCCTGTGGCAAACCACGAAGTGCCGTGTAGAAACGTGTCAACGCACCACGTGCATTGTCCAGATGCTCATCATCATAGTTGAGAGGACTACGATATTGACTGGTCAAGATAAAGTAACGCACCTCTTCAGCACGGTAACGCTCTAGAATTTCGCGCACAGTGAAAAAATTACCCAGTGATTTGGACATTTTCTCATCGTTGATACGAACAAAACCGTTATGCATCCAGTACTTTACAAAAGGATGGCCAGTCGCACCTTCTGATTGTGCAATCTCATTTTCGTGGTGAGGAAAAGTCAGGTCAGCACCCCCGCCGTGAATATCGAAGGTATCTCCGAGTGCCTTGGTCGACATTGCCGAACATTCAATATGCCAGCCCGGACGGCCCTGACCCCAGGGAGATTCCCAGGAAGGCTCATCCGGCTTAGCCGATTTCCACAGGGCAAAATCGAGCGGGTCATGCTTTACATCATCGATATCAACGCGGGCACCTGCCTGCAGGTCATCAATCGATTTACCGGAAAGCTTACCGTAGCTAGGGAAGCTTTTTACGTTGTAATAAACGTCGCCATTATCCACAGCATAGGCATGGCCATTTTCGATCAAACGGACAATCATTTCGATAATTTCATCGAGATGATCGGTTGCCTTGGGCTCGGAATCCGGCGGCAGAATACCCAGAGCATCAGAATCCTCATGCATGGCCTGAATAAAACGCTCGGTCAGCTCATGGAAGGGTTCAGCGTTTTCATTGGCACGTTTGATGATTTTATCGTCAATATCAGTGATATTACGCACATAAGTCACATCATAGCCTTGTGCCTTAAGGTAGCGATAAACCACGTCAAAGACCACCATGACACGCGCATGACCAAGATGACAGAGGTCGTAAACCGTCATACCACAGACATACATATTCACCTTACCAGCTAGCAAAGGCTCAAAGATTTCTTTCTCTCGGGAGAGGTCGTTATATATTTTCAACATCTTTATGGCTTATTTGAAACGAAGACGAGCGATTTTACCGGAAAAAACACGATTGATTGAGTAAACTCTGCACACCCAAACATTTCACCCCTGATATTGCGAAAAATGATGAAAAAAATCTTTGCCAGCCTCGTGCTTGGAATCCTAATCTCAGGCGCAGCTATTGCTGAGCCAGTCTCCGTGTTAATCAAAACCACCAAGGGCGAAATTACCGTCACCCTGAATGCCGATAAAGCACCCAAAACCGTAGAAAATTTTCTGCGCTATACCGATGCAGGCTTTTACAATGGCACGATCTTTCACCGTGTCATGTCAGGATTTATGATCCAGGGCGGAGGCCTAACGGTAGATATGAAGAAGAAAGATGCCTTCGATACCGTTGAAAATGAATCTAAAAATGGCCTGAGTAATATCCGTAGCAGCATCGCCATGGCACGTACATCCAACCCTCATTCGGCCAGTGCACAATTTTTTATCAACCACGATAACAATCCCAATCTCGACGGTTCTTCAAACCGTTGGGGCTATGCTGTTTTTGGCATTGTCACCAAGGGAATGGATGTTGTTGACGCGATAGCCGCGACGAAAACAACGCGCAAAAATGGCCGTGGTGATGTACCTGTTGAGCCCATTCTTATTGAATCAATCAGCCGCATTTAATTTCTCAAACCCCTTTATCAAGGAAGCAACTTTATGATTACTTTTAAAACCAGCATGGGCGATATCGTGTTAGAGCTTGATCACGAAGCCGCACCGAAAACCTGTGAAAACTTTGAACAGTATGTGCGCGACGGCCATTTTGACGGCACTATTTTTCACCGTGTTATCAATAACTTTATGATCCAGGGTGGCGGCTTTATGCCAGACATGATGCAAAAAGCAACACGTGAGCCTATAGAGAATGAAGCCAAAAATGGCCTCAGCAATGTCACCGGCAGCGTTGCAATGGCGCGTACAGCGGCACCTCACTCGGCCTCTGCCCAGTTCTTTATCAACGTAAAAGACAACAACTTCCTGGACTACCCAGGCCAGGACGGCTGGGGCTACTGTGTGTTCGGTAAAGTGACCGACGGAATGGACGTGGTCAACGCCATGAAAGATGTTGCCACAGGTAACAATGCAGGCCACTCAGACGTGCCTGTAGAACCGATTGTGGTTGAGTCAGCCACAATCAGCGAGTAATTAATTCTGCCCTCTCCATCATGGAGAGGGCGATCCATTATTAGCGTTGTTGCCAGGCACCTTGAGCTGTCTGATACCAGGTGCCTGCTCTGGCTTCTTCTACCCACACCCGCGCAAAAATCGCACGTACATCCGCTTTCCATTCAGGGTGACCATTGGCTCGCGCAATTTCACGATACAACGCATCGCGATCAGCATTTTCATCCGCGACCAGTTTCTTCACCCGTCCACGATCACGTAAAGCCACGGCCCCTAGGTCACGTATGGCCACTCCAGCATTTCGATCAAAACCTACTGCACCCGATTGATAAAAGGCTCCCAGTTGAGACTGCCTTTTGGCCATTGCCGCACGCAGGCTCGAAATAGCCGGACTGCTGATATCGATATTGGCAGGAGCCTGTGCAGCATGTGCCTGACCCACAAAGCTCCCCAGGACGACAGAAGCCACATCGAGCATGCCTTCGATAGCATTTGACTGTTTGTCCTTTTTCTTCACAGGAGACGGAGCCGCTTCTTTACCCAGGACATCACGCACAATGGTGCGTGCTGCCTCTTCAGCGGCAGCCTCTGGGAAATAAATATTAATGGTCACACAGGACGCCAAAATCAGGGCCGTTAATGCCCATGCCATACGTTTTACTTGCAACATAGCTCTTCCTTCATTGAATACTTGGCGCAGAAAAACGAATCGATTGCAGGCGTGCAAGCAAATCTTTCCATGCCACTTTATGGTTACGGCCAATCACATCGACACGTGGTAGCCCCGCCCCCTTAACTAGATAATAGCCACCTTCAGCAAGAGGGATACCGCCCAGTTCGGCCCAATCCCCTCGCTGACGAATGCGTAGATCAACCTGATCATAGGCAAAGGTCTTAAACATGCGCAAGAATGAGCCTGAGAGTACACCTGATACGCCATTACCCAGTTCAGTAAGATTCTCAATGGCTCGCTGACTGATACGGTGAGGCAGGTCATCATTTTTGGGTGTATAAAAATGTGCCTCAAACTGGTTAGGTTGCCAATCGATTAACTGCAACTGCTTTACTTCACCGTTCAACCGCCCCTCGATGCGCCCAAACGAGAAGGCCTCAGTCAATTGGGACAGATCCAAACCCTTCAGGTTCAGATCGGTCTGCAGTACGGGCGCCACAGTGTCCAAGTCATCAATAAATAAGCGGCTCACGCTCAGCTGCCCATCAAATACTTCAATCTTTAAACCACCACTCAAATCTGCACGGCCCTTACGGTAACTCAACAGGGGAATCTCGCCATTTAACTGACCAGTAAGATAAGGCCAACCCAGATCCTGGCTGAGTGGCTGCAAATCGACATTACTCACTCGCGCATTCAAGGAGAGCCCCAGGGGTTGATCCGGCGGTATCTGCCACTGCATTTTATCAACCGTGACTTCACCACGATAAAATGGCAATCGCATCGGCGCTAACAACTGGCCTTGCTGGTGGCGTAATTCAGCAAGTACCTGAAAAGCACCGATATTGACCTTACCCATATGTGCCGCTGAAAAATCCAGCACGGTGGGTGTAACCTCAAGCTCACTTCGCCAGTGCAGTTCACCTTGCAGACCATCCCAGCCAAAGCTACCCGAACGCTCATCAAGGTTGATATCCTGCAGTTGCATATCGATGGCAGATAATTGTCGATTGGCCCAAGTAGCATGCAGCTTGAACGCTCCTTCAAGCAACAGGTCGTCCAGACCACTGCCTATCAAAAAAGGCTGTGCCGTTTGATATAAACCCGCCAGATCATCACCACGCAGCTGTAAATCTGCCCCTTCAATTTCGAAGGATTTAAGTAGTAAATCAGCGCTTCCTAAAAGCGTCAGCTTTTTCCCAAGACGCAATGAGCTATCGGTTAATTGAAGCCTATTTCCCTCTCGCCACTGCCCTGACAGTTTCGCCTCCACTGGCTGATCATTGAAGGCCAGGTAAAGTGGATCACTGTATAGTTCACCTTCGCTTAACTTTGCCTTGATCGTACCCAGCCAGTCACCTTGCTTCATTCTACCCTGCAGCCTAAGTGATGCTGCAATAGCCTCACCTACCTGCAAACCCTCAGCATCGCTATAAGACAGCTCCCTTAGCCCGGCATTGATCGCCAGGTACTGTAGATTTTGCTCAACCAGGGTAGCATCAGCATCCAGCGTTAAGACACCCTTAACAGATGACACTGATAGCTTAGACAGGGCTTCGCGCAGGGGGACAAGCCTGTCGAGAGACAGGTGACGCACATTGGCTCGTATTCGCCAATTGCGCGCCAGCTTATCCAGCTTCAGACCAATCTTGCCACCGGCATACTTGAGCTGCTTAAGTTGCAGGCTAAAGCGATCGGACGACTGCCAGTCCATATTCAGGCGCGCGTACTGCGCACCCCATGGGGAGTCGGCTACAACCAGGGTGCCATCACGACATGTCCAATGTGGCCAGGCAAGCGTTACATTAGGACAGTACAATTCAATATCACGTAGTTCCCCATCCACTTCGTCAAGTTGAATACGCTCGATTTGCAATCGGAACACGGCGCGCTCTTTTTCTGATGTGATAAAGCGCAAACGCAGATTTTCTGCCTGTATGCCACCTCCTTCGTATTGTGCCAGCGCAAAACCCAGGCCAACGCCTGCCTGCACATTCCATGCAGTCAGTAAGATGCCTAGAATGACCAGGACAGAAAGACTTTTAAAAGCCGAAAACAACATAAATGCAGCATAACAGCGCCAAACTTAATAGACTCAGGAAATGGAAAAAATATTTATCTCAGACCTGCACCTTGCCAGTGAGCGTCCAGCAACATTGCAGATGTTCCTGCAGTTTATACGGCAACGTCCAAAAAGCGGCGATCAACTCTATATTCTCGGTGATCTATTCGATGCATGGGTTGGCGACGACGACGACGCACCACTGGCCCAGACCGTACGCAAAGCCTTTGCTGAACTTACCCGTCGCAGTGTTGCTCTGTATATCCAACGCGGCAACCGTGACTTTCTCATGGGTAAGCGCTTAATGCGCGAGACAGGTGCAACCCTGCTAGAAGACCCTCATCTCACTCAGGTAGCTGGAAAACCAACGCTACTCATGCATGGCGATCTGCTCTGTACCGATGATCTCGCCTATCAAAAAGCCCGCCGAAAACTGCGCAATCCCATATTTCAATGGCTGGCCATGCGTAAGTCTCTACAGGGTCGTCGTCAGATGGCTATCGATTACCGAAAGCGAAGCGGTGAAGTTGTCTCCATGACCGCAGCAGACATCATGGATGCCAACCAGACAGCCGTGCAGGATTACCTGCAGCGCTACAGTGCCACACAGATGATCCACGGACACACCCACAGGCCAGCCGTGCATCAACTCACACTTGCCAATGGTGAGACAGCCAGTCGTTACGTATTAAATGAATGGCACGAGGACCATGCTGCGGCCCTAGTCGACGACGGTAACTCATTAAAAATAGAAGAGATTCATACATAGCCGGCTTCATTAAGGCTGTGGCTGATATCTTCTAGATCAATTTATTTTACCTAATGTAAGCACGCTCAAATTCACCCGCGGGCAATGGCCTGGAAAAGAAATACCCCTGGCCATAATCACAACCCATTGCTTTCAACATATTGAGTTGCTGTTCTGTCTCAATACCTTCAGCAATAACCTTTAAGCCAAGTTTATGGGCCATCACCACAATAGCCTCAGACAGCGACTCTTCATTTGAGCCGGGTTCCAGGTTTCGGGTAAAGGATTGATCAATTTTTAGATAATCAATATCGAATTCTTTTAAGTAAGATAGAGAAGAATAGCCTGTTCCAAAATCATCGATAGCGACCTGAACACCGGCATCACGGTATTGCAGCAGTCTTTTATTGACCAATTCCTGCTTTTTGAGCAGTAACCCCTCGGTTATCTCAACAACAATATTCTCTCCACTGAGATCATAGTTTTTTAATCGATCCAGCCAGTTATCGTATTTGCTTTCAGTCACTTTTAGCTGGAATGGCGACATATTGATACTCATTTGAAAAGTATTATCAATGTGCGTTTTCCATTGCTGCAATTGTTTAAATGAATGATCAAAAACCCATGACCCAATTTCACAAATCACCCCGGTATCTTCTGCAATCGGAATAAATGAAGCAGGACTGATAAGGCCTTTTTCAGGATGCATCCATCGAATCAAGGCTTCTGCTTTAAGTACCTCATTATTCTCCAGGTTAATAATAGGCTGGTAATGAAGCGCAAATTCATCCCTGACTATTGCCCGACGAAGGTCAGATGAAATTTGATTACGTACCAGAGATGCTTTCTGCAATGCCGGCGTAAAATATGAATAACGGTTTTTTCCTTCTTTCTTTGCCGCATACATAGACTGATCTGCAAATTTCATGAGATCAGTGACATTATCCGCATCATTAGGGTAATTCGCGATACCGATACTGGCGGTGATATGTACATCATCGTTAGCTAATTTATAGCTCTCACCAAGAACTTCAATAAGATGGGATGCAATCTCATCTACATAATTTAATTCAACGGTTTGCGAAAGAACAACCACGAACTCATCTCCACCGAGTCGGGCAACAATATCGGCCTCACGTAAAATGGATCTGATTCGTTCAGCGACCAAAATCAGTAACGCATCACCGTTGTCATGCCCTAAAGTGTCATTTACTTCTTTAAAACCATCGAGATCAAGAAATAAAACCCAAAGCTGCTGCTTATCCCGATGCATCTGTTTAATTTCCTGATCGAGCAGCTCATGAAAAAGTTTTCTATTGGGTAAGTGCGTTAAATTGTCGTAATTTGCCTGCTGCCAGATAATCTCTTCGTTTTCTTTTTTATTGGTGACATCACTCATGGTACCGATCATGCGTAAAGGATTCTGATCCTCATTCTTTTTAACAACCTGCCCACGACCAAGAACCCATGCCCAGCTACCGTCACTCTTTTGCAGGCGGTGCTCCTCTTGCCATACCTCAGTTTTGCCGGCCAAGTGATCTTGCAATGACTCGAGTATGCGTTCTTTATCATCTTGATGGATGCGTTTTTCCCAGGAGCCATAGTTATTTTCAACCATTTCCTCACCAACAATACGCCCCCATCCCGGACTGTAATGAACATTTCCAGTCACCACATCCCAGTCCCACATCCCATCCTGTGCAGCCCCCATCGCCATGCGATATTTTTCCTCACTGCTCTCCAGTTCTAAACGGGAGGATTCCATGCTATCCAGCATTTTATTAAACGCATGGGCGAGGTGGGTAACCTCGTCGTTTCCCTCAACGGCTACACGATGAAATGAATTTCCCTGTTCAATAGCATCCGCAGACAATTGAATAGCGTGCAGTTTTCTCGTCAGTTTTGTACCGATAAACCAGGCCAAAACCGAACCAATAAAAATGGCAATAATCGCATATAAAACACCATCACGCGTAATTGCTGCCATGCGGTCGGCCGTCTCTTCCTGCCCCAAGCCAACACGCACCCAGCCAACCACACGATCTGCAAGTATCACCGGGCTAACGGCATCGACTAATGAAGGAGTGCGGGTAAGCACTGTAACAACCGGCTCTGAAGGAAGATCTTTCAAATAATGACCCAGAAAAGTTGTATCACTGTGAGCTAAAACACGACCATCCTTTCCAAGAATCATGGCAAAGAGCAATTCTGGATAACGTGCCTGTGCAGTGACAATTTCCTGAAGACCGTTAAGATCTCGTGAAGCTACCCATCCTGCCGCAGATGTCGCCACACTACTCACTAGCGCCTTGGCCTGTTCAGTCTGACGATCGAGCAGCAAGTCACGCTGACGCTCTGTCAAATCCCAAACAAACAATGCCATCATCGCCGCATGCACAACTGCTACACCAATAATCAACTGTCGACGAATTGTCCTGGAAAAGGAATTCCTAAGGGATTGTAAAAAGACCTTTAGCATTAAGGGCTTTCTACTGACCTGACTTCTTTTTCGAAGTCTTTAACAAATTCACGCACTGGCCTATAACTCTCATCATTGGCCGGGTAAAAACGCGCCGTACCCATTACATGTAAAACAGCTCTACCTTCTTCACTTTCATGTAGCTGGTTTAACAATTGACTCACTTGCTTGGCAATGTTTGCAGGGAAGTCATCACGTAACATAACCGAGTTATTCATAAGTGAAGGGGTTTCCCACAGAACCTTGAGCTTTGCGGCATCCTCAGGACGGTCTTTCTGGAAGAACCTCCAGGGTGGAGGCCAGGTTGCACCCGCAGCAACTTCTCCCAGCAAAGCATTCATAATGGAAGATTCCTGAGAACCTACATAACGATTCTCAATATCCTGGGTTATATTGACACCATTGTCGTGCAGGTAACGTTGCGGCATGATGCAGGCTGCCAGAGCAGTATGGGAGGGGTAACTCACAGCCTTACCCTTAAGGTCAGCAGGTGTTACAAGATCACTATCACGACGTACAATGAAAATACCTTTGAAGTCTTCCGCATCTCCAGCCATGGCTATTACCTGATAGCCAACCTTCATTGCTTCAAGTGTCTGCCATGGATTGGGCAAAATCAGCTCCGGAGCACGCTGACGAAATTTAACTTCGTAGGCCTGATAATCACGAGACGCCTCGAGCTCAAAACTGACTTCCGAAATATTTTTGTTCAAATAATCAATTAGCGGTTGATAGGCTTCTGTCAGTTTCCGGGGATTATGCAAAGGGTGTATCGCAAATCGATAGACCGACTTTCGGCTTTCAGTGCCTTTTTCATAAACGGGGCCCTGTACCTGCTCCTTTGGCTGCTCACAACCTACCAGTAAAACAGCCAGTCCCAATAGACCGAAAAAGTATTTTAAAAAGACCATTCTGGCACTCCCTTGAATTCAGATGTCACTCGCTGAAGTTGGGTCTATTCTCAACAGTTGTCCATCATTTAAGACATTTACCCTGACTTCTGCCTTATCGACAATCAGCGCAGAAACTTTAATCGGAAAAATACTATTGATGGCTCCAGCAAGCAGAAAAATATCCTGATACAGGATTAGGAATCATTGACACAGACAAAGCGAGAGTCAGAGGTATGGGAATGTGATTTTTACAGGGAATACAGCTGAGAGTGAATCAGAAATTTCTTAAAGAAGATTCATACAAAGATGGTCATATATAGAACGTGACGTACCTACTGCACATAAACAAAAAAGTTCATCAAAAGTACGAATACTCCTGATGAACTCCATATTATGATCTAACCAAAAATGCCCGTGGTCTGATAACTATGCCCCGGCAATAGACTACTGAGATCATTGACTCCCATATGGTTGGTAAGAATGTCTCCCATGATATCGCGATGATTGATCGTATCTTTCAGATAACGTCCTCTCTCAAGGTCTTCCTCACGCAAGCCGGGCCAGCCCTGAGGACCGTTGTAGACTCCGCCATTTATAGCACCACCAAATGCAAACCAGCTGGAAGCATGTCCGTGATCAGTACCACGGCTGCCATTCTCTTTTGCCGTGCGACCAAATTCAGTCATGGTTACAACAATGACGTTATCCATCAAAGGGCCAAGATCCTGGTAAAGTGCTGCCAAACCATTGGCAAATTGGTTAAAACCACGCGCCTGCCTACCACTGGCTTCTCCCCCACCCTGGTCACTGTGGGTATCCCAGCCACCGATATCGACTGTAGCAACTTCTAACTCAACGGAAGGCTCCTTTAGCAGGTAGGCAATATCCTTCAAACGTCGACCATAAGAACTATTCGGATACATGGCGTTGTTTTCGGGCACGTAAGCATCTGGATCTAAACCGATGGTTGAATCGAGGCTGCCAAACAACACCCGACCAAACCTGTGCACGAGCTGCCTGTAGCTTGACGAAACTGCCGGTTCGTTTTCATAAATCGGTAACACTCTATCAACCAGTTGCTGCTCTTCAGTATTATTTAAACCAAGATTGAATGAGTTGATAGTGGAAAACGATGCTACCGGTATATCACCGCGCAGAGACTGTGCCAGAGAGCCCCCAAAACTAACTGCTCGCAAATTATTACCTGCGGGCGTGGCTGCAAGTAAACGATTCAGCCAGCCATCGGTATCGTTATTATTCTCACCACTCTCGATATAACGTTGAGATGAAAAATGTGAACGACTGGCATCCGGATAGTGAACCGATGGCATTACGGCTAGCCGCTGATCGTCAAAGATCTGCTTTAGTGGTGACAGGCTAGGATGTAAACCAAAAAAACCATCCAAATCTATTGCTGATGTCGCATCAAATGGATCTGGTGGTGCAATGCCTATCGTCGGTCTAAGTGCAGCGTAGTCAGGGTCACCATAAGGCACCACTGTATTAAGACCATCACAACCGCCCCGTTGAAAGACAACAATGACCGCTGGCAAACCAGGAGCTGCATGAGCCTTGCGTGGCAAAAGACCGGTAGATGAACCCAACAGCAAACCACCGCTTGCTATACCACCACCCAGTGCCGCTTTAAGAAAATCTCTACGTTTCATCATTTATCTCCTTAATGTCCTACGACTACTGGAACTGGTATTCAGGGAAGCTAAGCACAACGCCTTCGAGTGCTCTTAACTTGGTTTCTGCATCCGGGGCATTGATATCAAACACAGCACCCTGGTTAAGTACTTGTAAGGCCTGATCAACTTCATCGACTGAGTGATCATCCGTCAAAGTAATATCAATCAGGAAGTTGGCAATGCCTTCTGAAGTCTCGAAGCCACGTGCTGCAAAGAAATTCAAAGGATCTACCGAACTTCTTCCATCTCGTGCCACTTCTCTGCTTAAGCGGTTCACCCACTTCATACGCTCAATCAACAGACTGGCATTAATCCAGTCACTACCTACCTCCGAGTAACCTGTGGGAACAGGGTTTTGGAATAACCTCATACCCATATCGCCGACATATCTGCTTAAGTCGCTCGCATCAGTCGTGGCCTCTAGGTTTCTTAATGCACCAACAACAAACTCAACAGGTGTTTTGATCTTGGTACGGTACTCGGCACCAAACTCGGGGGATGTAAGAATTGCACGCAACATCTGTGTTATCTGATCATCAGTCGAGATATTAATGAGATAGGTCGCAGAACAGCGGCTTACCAGGCTATCCACCTGCTCATCACTCACCAACAAGGTAACCAGTTTTTCACAAATAAACTTGGCAGTAGAAGGATGTGCTGCCAAAACATCGAGCAGACGATCACCTTGTTCTTCGCCTCCGGCTGGGATTGTGACTCCCAT
>Ga0316204_10007392_pt1 | contig 16095 bp, 14 predicted proteins | sample 6monrhotite_MG_2_FD_205661 | JGI IMG/M metagenome (GOLD analysis project Ga0316204, IMG submission 205661) | Microbial mat bacterial communities from mineral coupon in-situ incubated in ocean water Damariscotta River, Maine, United States -... | ecosystem: Environmental > Aquatic > Marine >... | reverse complement strand
AATTGGCCTTCTGCCGCTCATGTGGCAGCTCACTGTGCCTAATGGCAAATCTAATCTGACTTTTCGGTATCACGGGTTCTTTCCGAAAAATTACGACATCTGAAATTCGGAGTTTTTCAACAAAATCCGCCCTTAGCGACCAATGCCGCGCATGAACTTGATGTCAGGATTGGGCTCATACCCGACATCTGACTATTTTGGTCGGCCTTCTCAACTGGCAGAGTTGAGCTGCTACAAAAGGGAACGAAAGATAACCTACGGACGATTTCGCGCCGCTTGGGAAAAACCTGTGGATAGGTTATGAGAAACAGATAGCTGCCTGCCGTTCTGGGTCAGGCAGCTGGGGCGGGTATTATGTGGAGACGACCAAATGAACCTTGAGAAACTTACCAAGCGGGTTACGCAGGAGCTGAACACAGCACTTTCAGACCTTCCAAGCAGAGAGAGGGATGCAATATTGGATATTGTCAAACGTGCAATGTCCGACGCCTCGACCCGTACTCACCGAGAGCTAAAAGAAACTGCAGTCATCTGCTGTGGCCATGAGGCAGACCTAGTGCATAAGATTCAGGAACAAATGGACAAGAAGCGTGACATGCTTATCGCGAATTTGAGCGCCATGTATTGACGGGTAACTATCTTAACTTGAAAGCGAGCTTGGCATCTTGCTCTTAAGTGGGAGTTTTTCAGTCACCAGAGCTAACAACAAAAAGGAGTAATTGTTGGCTGTGCGGACAAAGAAGACCTTCTTGGTCATGTCTCGAACATCTGCTTTTGAAATGATCCAGTAGATGCGCTGTATTTGTGTTTTGGGGCAAAGACTCATCGGCCGCCAATCCCGTTCATGTTAACCGAGTGGGAATGTGTCGAGACGTTTCGTTCCTGTCTCAGTTATCAGAACTTGCGTTTCCAATTTCACACTTTCCGATCCCGCTTCGGCGATCAAGCTTTCGATACAAACGACCATACCCGCCTCAAATTGACCGGACATGGCACCCGGACCCCAATCGACATGCAACGGGATGACGGGCCATTCGTCAGCCATCCCCACCCCATGCACCGCCAACGAGTAACGATAAGGAACGTGCTCCTCAGGGATGCGCCAGCTTTTCGCGTTGAACTCGGCGAAACTCATGCCCGGTTTTATAAGGTCCAGATTGTGGTGGACCTGCGCAAGCGCGGTATCGTTGATGCGCTGCTGCTTAGCGGTCATCGACGTGTAACCGCATGTCCAGGATCGTGATAGGTCGGCGCAATAGCCGTAAGGGCCAATCATGTCCGTATCGAAAGAAATCATCTCTCCATCTTGGCAAACCCGGTCAGAACATTCCTGATACCACGGGTTCGTCCGGGGGCCGCAGGTCAACAACTTGGTTTCAAGCCAATCCCCACCGGAACGCGCGTTCTCGAAATGAAGGTGTGCCCAAAGCTCCCGCTCGGTCACACCCGGCACGGAATTATCATAGATGCGCGCCATCCCTGCTTCACAGACGCGGATCGTCCAGCGCATCAGTTCAATTTCATCCGATGATTTTATCGACCGCGCGATTTCGGTGAATTGTGTGCCCTCGACATAGTGCAGCCCCAGCGCTTCCAATGCGTGAACACCGCTCCCGTCCAGCGCGTCACAGGCGATGCGTTTGTTGCCACCACCATAGGTCTCGACAAGATCAGCGATTTCGCATGCCCAATCCGCGGTTGCCGCCTCGACCTTATCGCCTGAAGCCATAAACATCCATGTCTTGGCCATGCGCAATTCGTCAATGCCGGGCAGGCCTTCGCTCTGGTGCAGGCAGCCTTTGAACTCGAACATGAAGGTAGGACCGTCCGCCAGAATTAGCGCGTAGCGCATCGGGTAGTGTAGGGTCCAGACCTGCATGTTCGAACAATCGAACGCGTACCGAATGTTGCACGGATCATAGAGCAGAAGCGCCGCACAGTCGGACGTTTCCAACACCGTCCGCAGGCGAGAGAGGCGATAGGCGCGCGCCCGCGTCAACACATCGTCGGGCACTGGGCTGATCAGAGGTTTGTCCGCGCCTTGCGCATTCAGATAGGTCAGCTTGCGATCATCCTTGAAGGCTGATTGACCAATCATGATGCGCGCCCGTAAAAGCCGATCCTCTCGTCGTCACTGAATTCAACGCCAGGTCTGTCATAATACGAAAAGACAGCGATGATGCGATCAGATGTGCCCCCGACGGGCGTCACTCGATGCGCCGTATTCTTGCCCTTGAAAATGTTCAGTGTACCGGGTGTCAGATGCATCAATGTTGGCGACCTGCCCCCCTCTAACAAATCCGCGACGCCCTCGTAATTCGGGTCGCCATCACTGCGCAGATCCTTGTCGTACTCGAAATCCCCGCCTGTCTGAGAGCCCTGCAACAACAAGGTTGTGGTGAACTCGGACCTGTCAAAATGCCAGTTAAGGGCCTCTCCTTCAGAATAGCTCATCACGTTTACACGCGCCAGCGGATCGGCCATCTCGAACAGCTCCGGTTTATCCATAACGGCAGCTAAAAAGCCTGCGAATGGCGGCCATTCATAAAGTCGGATCACAACGGCCTGTCCCATCTGGTCGGCACAAATCGTTCGGTTGGACGTTTCGAACTCTTGCAAGGCAGGATGCGAGTCCGGCAGCCCTTCAACCGACGACTTGAAGTAGATGTTATGGCGACGCGCATGGACAAAGGCGTTTTCGAACAGGATCGGTTCGAAAGCAGCGACCGTCTCGCGGATCGCTGGGTCGCGTACAAAGCCGGGCAGGTTGAACAATCCGTCCACAGCCAGCTTCGATTTACACGCCTCGACCAGGTCCAGCCATGCAGGACTGCCCGGTTGATCCAAGGGGTAGCGGTCAAGATCTATCAGGTCACGCATGATGTATTCCTATTATTCTTATCAGAAAACTATGCGATCAAGGCCATTGCGGATATAGGGTTTCTAATTATGATCCATTAGAAATTCTTTCGAAGGACAGGACGTGAAATCCCATCTCCCCCTCAATGCATTACGCGCCTTCGAGACTGCCGCCCGCACGGGTTCGTTTTCAAATGCCGCGAGGGAAATGGGCGTCAGCTCTGCTGCCATCAGTCAACAGGTCAAGCAGCTGGAAGAGTTTTGGGGCAAGAAGCTATTTATCAGGCAGGGCAACCGCATTTCTTTGACCGAAGCAGGGCAAACTGCCTATCCGCAGCTCGGTCAATCCATGGTACAGCTCGGCGTGCTTTCGGATAAGATGCGACGCGTCGACCAAAAGCGGCGCCTTGTCCTGAGCGCCCCGCAATCCGTTGTCGAAACATGGCTCGCACCGAAACTCTCCGCCATTCGCACAGCCGGGCTTGATATCAGAGTCGAGAACGATCCGGTTGACTTTGTCCGCGACAAAATCGATCTGCGCATTTTCTACGGCCATGATCTTTATGGCGATTACAAAATCGTCCGGCTGTTTTCTGACAGTCTGATCGCGGTTGCATCCGCTGCATTTGTAGCTGAGCACGGTGCGAGGATCGATCTGATCAAGGATGAATATCTAATCCAAACCGATTGGGGGCACGATTTCGCAACATCGCCAAACTGGAATGCTGTGTTTGCAACCGAGCGGATCATTGACCGCAATGCCGGATTACGCGTTGAAGCTAGCAGTATGGCCCGCAATTTCGCAGAAGAAGGTTTCGGCGTCGCATTGGTACCGGAGCGTATGGCGAGGGAGAGTTTGTATGCCAAACGTCTCGTCAGACTAACGATGAATGAGATCCCGATGAAACACGACTACCTGATCGCGCACTCCAAAAGACTTGAGACGAGCCACGCTGTTCAAGCCATCATTAAAGCCCTAAAAGCCTGAACTTTCTGATTGGCTAAATGAAGTCCTAGATTGCCTTTGCGTCCTTGCCTGATCGAATGAAGCGGCCATTCGTCCTCTTCGCAGCATTTGTCGGATTGGGCTCTCCACCGCCATTCGCCGCTCGCTGTCTGAATGGCGGGTCTAGGAATTACGGTCCTTCGCTGCGCCAAGATTGAACTGGTAAGGTGCGGACAAAACCGACCTTGGATTTTTCGCCTTCGCTGACGCAGCATTCTCTCGTAGGTGCAGCAGCAATCAATAGGGAGTGCAGCGTGTTCCACCAGAGCCGCCATTCGTAAAGGGGAACTGGTCAATCTCAAACTGTCCATTCGCGGCAAGGATGATTAACACTCAAGTTTTGGGAAAGATGTGCCAAGTAACCTCGCTGTTTCGGATGAAAATGGCTCATCAATTTGGCCGTTTAATTGAATTTTCAACACTGAGATTTTACGCTCTAATGGCGCAACTGAGGTGCAAAGATGGTGCGACGGACACGAAAAAAACGAGGAGCGGCTGGCCGTGATGGCCAAATCGCCATGCCAGAGTTCCACATTGGTGGAAATCTGCGCCCCCTTTCACAGTCCGACATGTCGCTTATTGTGTCGCATGCCTTAGATATCCTTTCCACGGTCGGCATGGCGGGGCTTTCGGAAAAAGCGACAGGCCGTGCGCTGGCAAACGGCGCGTGGCATCGCGATGATGGTCGGTTGTGTTTTCCTGCTGACATGATCCGTGCGGCTTTGGCACGTGCGCCAAAGCACGTCGCACTACCAGGATTTACGACCGATAGGGATCTGCAGATTGGCGGTGGACGCGTGCACATCGGCACGGGTGGCGCCGCCGTTCAAATTTTGGACGCAGCGACAGGGTCCTACCGCGATAGCCGTCTGCACGATCTGCATGATTTGATGGTGATATTGGATGCCTCGCCCAACATTCACTATGGCGTGCGCCCCGTTGTTGCCAGAGACATCGCCGACCCGTTTGAGCTGGACATCAACACAGCGTTCGCTTGTATGAAGGCGACCTCCAAACCCATCGGTATCAGCTTTTGTGACCCCGCCCATATCGACCCGATTATCGATATGTTCGATATAGCCCTTGGGGGTGCTGGTACGTTCCGCGAGCGGCCCTTTTGCATGGCGGTCATTGTGCATGTGGTGCCGCCGTTGACCTACGCCGCCGAGGGTATCTTGATGCTTGAGCGTGTCGTGAACGCGGGCATGATCCCGCAAATATGTTCAGCGGGTCAGGCGGGGGCCACAAGCCCCGTCACCTTAGCGGGCGCGCTGGCGCAAGGGTTGGCGGAATGCCTCGCTGGTTTGGTCGTAATTGATAGCATTCAGCGAGGCGCTCCGTGCATCTATGCCCTCATGCCGTTCATTTCCGATTTGCGCACAGGTGCCATGAGCGGCGGCAGCGGGGAATCTGCCGTTGCCAATGCAGCCGCCGCACAACTGTTGGCGCATATTGGTCTGCCCTCTACCGTGTCAGCGGGCATGACAGACTCCAAAGTCGTGGATGCGCAGTCCGGTTATGAAAAAGGATACACTGTTGCCATGGCCGGGCATGCGGGCGCTGACATGATCAACCTTTCTGTGGGCATGCTGGGCTCCATCATGGTGGCGAGCCCTGAGGCGATGGTTATCGATGACGACATGTGCGGCGCGATATTGCGCTCCATCAGGGGGATTGAAGTGTCAGAGGCAACGCTTGATCTGCAATCTGTAGAACGCGTTGTCACCAATGATGGGCATTATCTGGGCGAAGGCGAAACCCTGAAACGCATGAAGTCGGATTATCATTACCCTGCACTTGCCAACCGTCAAAGCGTCAATGACTGGATTGATGCGGGCAGTCTGTCGATCTGGGACCGCGCACAAACCCGTGTTGCTGAAATCCTCTCCGGACCTCGACCTTCGCATATAAGTCCCGAAGCCGAGGCGCGCATCCGCGACCGTTTTCCCATTCACCTCAAGCCTTGAGAGGCGCCGAAATGCACGTTTTCAGAAGTATGATCATAGACACCGAAATTGACCGCGTTTGGGCGGCGGTGCGCGCCTTTGATGGTGTGGCACATTGGAATCCGGGCGTACTGAGTGCCACATTGGAAAACGGTGGCTCCACGGCTACGGGTAGCATCCGCAGACTGGACATTGCCGACGGCACTGTCTTTCGCGAAACCCTGCTGGCGCACTCGGATGTGGATCGGTCCTACACTTACGACATCGTCGAAAGCGCTTTGCCCGTCACGCATTACGTGTCGACCCATCGTCTTGTTCCCATCACCCACACGGGACAAACCTTGGGCATTTGGGAAAGCCGGTTCACATGTGCCGCGGATGATGCGGCAGAGATGGAAAAGATTGTGGGTGACGCGATCTACATCGGCGCCATGAGCGGACTGAACACTTTCCTCAAGGAGAACAACAATGGTTGATACACTTGCCCACCGCGCCGTGATCGGCGTCATGACACCCGCAATGAACACCGTGGTGCAACCGGAACTGGAATTGCTGCGCCCGGGTGGTGTGACCAACCAAATGCAACGCTTCCGTCTGGGGGGTGACGCGGTATCCGATGATTTGACCGATGAGGCCGCCAAGCTGATGGATTGCGCGCCAATGGCCATCGCGGTTGGCCTGACAACGGATGCGGGACCGGGTGGCCCCGACAAACTAAAGGCACGCTGCGAGGATCTCTCGCAGCAGGTAGGCGTTCCGGTGTTGGGTGCGTCTCAAGCCGATTATGCGGCATTGCGCGCTTTGGGCGCAAATCGCGTCGGTATTGTCACCCCGTTCAATGCTGAAGTGGATGCCGTCGTACAGGCCAACACAGAAGCCGCCGGTTTCGAGGTCGTCGCTATCAAGGGCACTCAAGCGCCATCGCTGCCCGCGATTTGCGAAACCCCGCTGGAGGACATCCGCGCCGTTTTTGCAAAAGTTGCGGCATCTGATTGCGATGTCATTTTACAGGTTGGAACGGCACTGCCTGTGGTTGCGATGATTGCAGAACTAGAAGCGGCGCACGGCAAGCCGATCGTGGCCTGCAACGCTGCGGTCTATTGGCAAACGCTCCGCGCCGTAGGGATCAATGATCCTGTCATAGGCTTCGGCCAACTGTTGGAAAAGCACTGAATGCGGACCCATGCACAGGTCGTAGTCATTGGCGGGGGTGCTGTTGGTGTCGCCATCCTGTATCATCTGGCCAAGGCGGGCATCACCGACACCGTCTTGATCGAAAAGAACGAATTGACGGCAGGGTCGACGTGGCATGCTGCGGGCAATATTCCGACCTACGCGAACTCATGGTTGGGCATGCGTGCAGGCAACTATGCGTGGCAATTGTACAAAGAACTGGCAAAAGACCCAGACGCCCCGATCACCTACCGCCACACGTCGGCAATCTGGCCCGCGCACACACCTGAACGAATGCAGCTGTTTCAGCACCTGTGCGGCGTTTCGAGGTCCGCAGGTTTTGATCTGGCCATGCTGAGCCCGTCCGAGATCGAGCAGATGCACCCCTATTGGCACGCGGACGATACGGTTCTTGGCGGGATCCTTGACCCCTACGAGGGCGATATCGATCCCAGCCAATTGACCCAAGCACTCGCCAAACATGCCCGCGCACTGGGCGCCGAAGTCAGGCGGTTTACCCCTGTGACAGGGCTTACCCAACGGCCATCAGGCGACTGGGAGGTTGCGACTCCGAACGGGAAAATCGTCGCGGGTACGGTGATCAATGCGGCCGGATCAAGCGGCGGAATGATCGCGGCTATGGCGGGCTTGCACGTGCCCGTTGTCACGCTGGAACACCAATACATGGTGACCTCCCCGCTGGCTGTGTTGGAAGAAGACACAGACATCTTCCCCCTGATCCGCGACCCCGATATCCGGTTCTATCTGCGCCGCGAACGCAATGCTCTTTTGCTGGGCTCTTACGCCCATAAAGGTCGCCCGGTTTGGCAGGACGGTGTACCGCAAGACTTTGACCATCAGTTGTTTGCCGATGACATTGACGGCATGATGGCCGTGTTCGAAGCAGCCGCCGCCCATGTGCCCATTCTGGCTGACGCTGGTGCGCAGCGGTTTGTGAATGGCCCTATCCCCTATGCGCCCGACGCGATGCCTTTGGTTGGCCCCGCTGGCGGCGTGCGCAATTTCTATCACGCGACAGGTGTGCAAATCGGCATCACGCATTCCGCCGCCATTGGCAAAGCAATGGCGGAGTGGCTGACTGTTGGCGAAACCGAATGGGACCTCTCTGCGTGGGATCCGCGCCGTTTCGGGACATGGGCCACCCAAGAATACGCCGCTGCCCGTGCATCTCAACATTACGACCTGCAATATGCGATCCCCTATCCGCACCGGATCATGACGTCGGGCCGACCCGTCAATCAAACTCCGCTGTATGAGCCCCTTAAGGATCAAGGTGCCGTCATGGGGCAAATCGGCGGGTGGGAACGTGCGTTCTGGTTCAAAACAGACGACACGGTCGATGCGGATGCCCTCAGTTTTGGCCATGAGCCATGGCAAGATGCGGTCAAACTGGAATGCGAAACGGTGCGCGACAGCGTTGGTGTGATGGACCACGGCGGCTTTACCAAGTTCACGCTGGAAGGACCGGACGCTGGCGATGTTCTGAGCCACCTGTTCTGCGGTACGCTTCCGCCCGTTGGCCGGGTGCGCTTGTCATACATGTTGACGCCTTTGGGACACATCTGGTCAGAGGCAACCATCGCCCGACTGGCGGATGACCGGTTCTTGTTGTGCGGCCCGACCTTGGCGATTAATCGCGACTTTGATTGGATTTCAGCGGCTGTTGGCGACGCGGATGTGACGCTCTCCAAAGGACACAATCACGACGGTGCTTTACTGGTGATGGGGCCAAAATCCCGGGACCTTTTGGCGTCCTTGACCTCCGCCGATCTGAGCACCGCAACAGCCCCATGGATGAGCGTCGCAGAGGTAGACATTGCCGGTGTTCCTGTCACCGCGCTACGCGTCAGCTATGTCGGAGAACTGGGCTGGGAATTGCATGTGGCCTCGGCGGATCTGGCGACACTATATGACGCGATCTGGCAGGCGGGTGCGACACATGACATCTGCAACTTTGGCTCATACGCATTGAACGCGATGCGGGTGGAAAAGGGCTACCATGGTTGGGGCTCGGACTTTGGCACGGAATACACTTTGTTTGACGCGGGCCTATCGAAGTTCGCCAACATGACCAAAGGGCCGTTCACGGGCCGTGCCGCCATTATGCAACAAACAGACACGGCCCCGGCTTGGACCTTCATCGGTCTGGAAATCACGGACGCGGGGCCAGAGCCACTGCCGTCTGATCCGATCCTCAAGGACGGCAAGGTCATTGGCTATCTCACGTCCGTTTCCATGGGCTATCGCACCGGAAAACTGCTGGCCCTTGGGTACGTCGAAACCGACACGCTTGCATTGGGGGACCGCTGTGATGTGCAAGCCTTTGGCGACATGCGACGCGCCATCCGGCATACGCCGCATCAGTACGATGCTGGGAATGACAAGTTGAGGTCTTAAAAGGTCGCGCTTAGCCAAATCCGCCGTTTTCCTCTGACCATTTGGCCAGCGCATGACCGACCTCCAAAATGGGCCCGCTGGCCTTGTCTTCGGCACGCATCAAGGCTTGCCATGGCACCTCGATCCCGTCCTTGCCGACCCGTGCCCCGACGATACGCCCAGCCTTGATGGCAGGCCGTACGGCCCAACCCGCCAGCACGCTGCTGCCCTGACCGGCGGCGACAAGTTCGACAATCGCCTCTGGCATCTCGACGGTGGCCGTCCAGCGCGGATAACGATCAGCAGGGCGGAACAATCGGGCAAACTCGCGGTCCGGTTCGGGGGTGAGTGTGTAGGTGATGAAATCTTCTCCTTCGATGTCATCTCCTTCGACAAACTCCCTATCGCCCAAATGATGATCAGGGGAAAAAATGAACAGCAACTCGTCGCGGAAAAGCGGGATTTGATGCGCGCCTGCAGGAAGGGCATCACCAGAAGTAATAATGATGTCTGCGTGCCGATTGGTCAACGCCAGAACCGGTTCGCGTGGGACACTGGCCATGACTTGCAACTCGATCCCGGGCAAATGCGCGTGTAGATATTTGGTGAACCGAGGCAGCCAATGGTAAGAACTATAGGCCTCAACCGCGATGCGCACGACATGTTCAACACCGCGGTCCATGCGACGCACATCGCGTTCGGCGCGATCCATTTCGGACAGCACGCGATCTGCCATGTCGGCCAGATATTCAGCCGCAGGTGTCATCCGCAGACGCTTGTGCATGCGTGTGAACAGCACCAGATCTAGCCGCCGCTCCGCTTCTTTGATGCGATGCGACAACGCAGAAGACGTGACACCCAACGCCTCTGCGGCATCACTGACGCGCCCGTGCTTTGCAATGGCGCGGATCATTTTGAGATGCCGAAGATCAAGAAAAGGGCCGTCTGCCATCGCCTCACCTGAATGTAATTCACAAGAACTGATGTTTTTCTTTATTGCTTTTCATCTTGGGTCAAGACGAAACTTGAACGGCCAGAGGATAGGAAAATCAGATGACACAGACCAATCAGGACAAGTGGCTTGAACGTGCGCACCGCGTTTTGCCTGCGGGTGGATTTGGTAATTATGACCCCAACGTGATTATTCAATCTGGGCGCGGGTCGCGGGTCTGGGACGTAGACGGCAAAGAATATGTCGATTTCCTGATTGGGTCTGGGCCGATGCTTGTGGGGCACAACCATCCCGAAGTGATGGAAGCTGTGCAGGCGCAACTCACCGATGGTGTCACCTTCTTTACAACCAATGCGGCAGGCATTGAGCTGGCCGAAGTCATTTGTGATGCCGTGCCATGCGCCGACCAACTGCGCTATGTCTCAACTGGGTCCGAGGCCGACATGTACGCGATGCGTCTGGCCCGCGCGCATACCGGGCGCGACCTGATCCTGAAATTCGAGGGCGGTTATCACGGCATGTCCGGCGAAGCCTTGATGAGCATGGCGCCGCAGCAGTTGGCCAACTTTCCGCAACCAGTGCCGGACTCCGCTGGCATTCCACAGTCCACGCACGATGGTGTTATCGTGGCACCGTTCAACGACATCGAACATGCGCGTCAGGTCATTGCCGAATACGCAGACCAACTGGCCGGCGTTATTGTCGAGCCATTGCAGCGTTTGATTCCGCCCGTTCCGGGGTTCCTTGAGGCGTTACGTGCCGAGACAACACGCCATGGGATCGTTCTGATTTTCGACGAAGTTGTCACAGGTTTTCGCCTTGCTTTGGGCGGGGGTCAGGAGCTCTACGGTGTCAGGCCCGATCTGTGCACGCTTGGCAAAGTCATCGGGGGTGGCTTTCCGCTTGCAGCAATCGCAGGCAAATCAGGAATCATGGCACATTTTGACGTCGAAAAAGTTGGGCAAGAGAAATTCACGTTTCAAGTGGGGACCCTCAGCGGCAACCCTATTGCAGCAGCCGCAGGTTTGAAAACGCTGGAAATCTTGAAACGCGATGGTTCTTACGAGGCACTTCGGCAAACAGGCAGCAGGCTCATGACCACACTGAAAGGCGCAGCCCAATCAGCTGGCATCCCCGCGACAGTGGTGGGCGATCCAGTGCTTTTTGACATCGTGTTCAAAGCCGGCCCCGTGGATGACTACCGAGACACCCTCAAGACAAATGCTGAACGCCAAAAGGCGTTCAATGCATCCTTGCGGCGTGATGGTATCTTGAAAGCGCCAATGAAGTTTTACGCGTCATTGGCTCATAACGACGCAGATATTGAGCACGCCGAAAAGGCAATTGGCACTGCAATGGAAGCCTGCGCGGCGATTTGAACTCGGCGGCCAGTCCGTTAGCTGGCAGACGCGCCGGTATCAGCGCGGTTTGCCTTCGTTGCGCAACCACTCCACAACCGATTGCGCAGCATTGTTTCCCTGTCCGCGCGGCGCGATATGGACATAATACTGCTTCTTCCATGCCATGGGTTGATCGAAAAGCCGGATGACCCGCCCGGTTTCAATCTCGTGCTCGATCAGTGGCATCCAACCAAGCGTGACACCCTGCCCCTCAACAGCCCCCCGCATGACAGCATTTGCGTCCTCAAAGACCGGCCCCTGAAGCGACTTGAAGCAGGCCACGTCGACAGCAGCAAACCAGTCGGTCCAACCTGACGTATCGCGTTGATGGATCAATGGCATGTTGAGCAGATCTGCCGGGTGTTTGGGCTGCCCGAAGCGTTCGATCAACGCGGGGCTGGCGATTGCGAATGGCGTTAGGGTCAAAAGCGGCTGGGCAGTTTCTTCGGTGATGTTATCCCACGAGATCACGATATCAGCATCGATGTCGCGCCCCGAAAGCCGTTGTGGAACAGGAACCACCTCGAGAGAAATTTGGGGGTTTTCCACCCAAAATGTTGCCAGCCGCGGCATCAGCCAGCGCGCTGCAAAAAAGGGCCCTGCTGCGATGCGTATGACCTTCCCACTCGGCTTTGCGCGCGTCCGGTCTACCGCCCCTGTCAATTGCGCGAATGCCTGCGCGACATCCACGCTCATTGCCTGTCCTTGAGGTGTCAAAGTCACATTTCGGCCATCTCGCACAAACAGCGCCACACCAAGGTCTTCTTCAAGCGTGCGAATATGATGGCTGATGGCAGTCGGCGATACGTTCAACACCTCAGCCGCAGCTTTGAAACTGCCATGACACGCAGCCTGATCAAAGGCCCGAAGGGCTTTCAGGGACGGAAGCATTCTGATCCTCAGATGAGTTCTACTCATCAATTGACGAGTTATTTGTTTTTGTAAAGGGCGAACTTCTGGTTTTATCATGAGAAAAATAGGATGGGAAATCAGAAGGTGTCACAGACAGTTCGGGCGCGTCGCGGGCGCAAGCAACGGCAAGGCGACACCAATACATCCGCGGGTGCGCCAGTTTGGCCCGGCGTTATGGGTGGTCGGTTCAAGCCACTTGCAGAGGCCGAAGTTGCCGCAGTGGAAGAAGCCGTTTTACACCTGTTGGAAACGCTTGGCCTCAGTCAGGCGATCCCTTCCATGGTCGAGCGTGTCGTGGCCAACGGTGGGCATTACACCGAAGACAAACGTCTGATTTTCCCACGCGATCTGGTTCTCAAGACTATCGTCGAAGCACGGCGTGATATTGTTTTATGTGGTCAGGATCCTGCCCATGATCTCGACTTGTCTGGCGCTCGGGTTCATATGTCCTCGGGCGGCGGCGCGCCGGGGGTCTTTGATCTCGATGACGGACATTACCGTGATGGTTCGTTGAAGGACCTATATGACGCCGCCCGCATATGCGATGCGATGGAAAACATCCATCATTTCAGCCGCTCGATCGTGGCGCGGGATATCGAAGATAACGCTTTGATGGATATTAACACGGCCTATGCCTGCTTGATGGGTACGTCCAAGCATGTGTCGGTCAGCGTGACCGAGCCAGATACTGTGCAAAAGTTGGCTGCCCTTTGTTATCAACTTGCCGGCAGCGAAGCAGCTTTCCGCGCGCGTCCTTTCCTGACGGTCATGGTCTGCCATGTGGTCCCGCCTATGCGTTTTGCCGAAGAAGCCTGCGAAACACTGGAAGCTGCTATTTTAGCTGGGTTCCCTGTCCAACTTATATCGGCGGGGCAAGCGGGTGCGACCAGCCCCGCGACAATTGCTGGATCGCTCGTTCAGGCCGTGGCAGAGACGCTGGCAGGTCTTGTCTTTGCGCGGCTTATTGATCCCGAGGTGAGGGCAATATTTGCGCCCAAGCCTTTGGTTGCAGACCTTCGAACCGGCTCCATGTGCGGGGGCGGCGGTGAACAGGCGATCCTGATGGCGGCGGCGGCCCAGATGGGGCGGCACTATGATTTGCCAACCTCGTCCATCGCGGGGATCACCGATGCCAAAACGCTGGATGCACAATTCGGGTCGGAAAAATGCCTTGCGGTCACCATGGCCGCGCATGCCGGATCCAACCTGATTACGCAATCCTGCGGGATGCAGGCCAGTCTTTTGGGCGTCTCGCTTGAAGCCTATGTGGTCGACAACGACATGCTGGGCAACATCCTGCGCACCCTGCGCGGGGTCGAGGTAACGCCAGAAAATATCGCGGCAGATGTTATTGCGACAGTGTGTCGGGGCGAGGGGCATTATTTAGGTCAGGCGCATACCTTCGAGCGGATGAAATCGGATTACTTCTATCCTCACATCGGGGATCGCCGCACACCGCGCGATTGGGAAAGCGATGGCTCCAATTCCGTCGGAGATCGGGCACGAGGCGTTACCCGACAATTGATCGCAGTGCATTTTCCCGCACATGTGGATGATACAACAGATGCCGGTTTGAGGGCTGCTTTCGATATCAGGCTGCCGCGCCACAGCATGGGCAAGCCATCATGACCACAAACAAGGACTTTTCACTGCGTGCACGCGCTGCTCTGCCCGGTGGCGTCAGCCATGAATTACGCTACCGCGCGCCGCACCCAATATTCATCGAACGCGCTCAGGGTGCAGAAAAATGGGACGTTGAAGGCCGCCGCTATATTGATTTCAAAATGGGCAGTGCCAGTCAAATGCTGGGGCACAGCCACCCCGATGTGGTGGAGGCCGTGCAACGCGCCGCGACAACCGCAATTTTCAGCGCGGATTGTCATCTCGGAGAAATCGAATGGGCGGAATGTGTCAACCAATTGCTGCCAAGTGCCGAGCGCACACGGTTTTGTGCATCAGGGTCAGAGGCCACGATGCTGGCGATGCGGCTGGGCCGCGCGTTCAGCGGCAAACCGGGAGTGTTGCGCATCGATGGCCACTATCACGGCTGGCATGATCATGCGCTTAAGGGGGCCAAACCGGGGAGTGAGAATGCGACCTCGCTTGGGGTACCGCAGGCGATCAGTGATCTGATCACGGTCTGTGCGGCGAATCCGCAAGCGATGGAAACTGCACTGCAAGACTCTGATATCGGCACTGTGATCATCGAGGCATCGGGTGCAAATTATGGCTCAGTCCCATTGGCCACGGACACTTTGCAAGCCATGCATGATGTAGCCCGCAAGGCTGGGACCGTGCTGATCTTTGACGAGATTATCACCGGATTTCGCTGGTCAGCAGGCGGGCGTCAGGCGCGGGACGGGATTGTGCCCGATCTAACAACACTGGCCAAGATCGTGACGGGCGGGCTACCCGGTGGCGCTGTTTGTGGCAAGGCCGAGATTATGGAGTTGATGAACAACGCAGAAGCCCGTGACGGGCTGTCGCCGCCCGTCAGCCATAAGGGTACGTTCAATGCATCGCCGCTGATTGCGGCGGGTGCAAATGCGGCGATGAAGCACCTGTCGACGGGCGCACCCCAATGCCACGCCGACGCAATGGCTGCCTTGCTGCGCGATGGTATTGCGGCGCTCATGGGAACGCATGGGATCGCGGGAACGGTCTACGGCGAAAGCTCGACCTGCCACATGTATTTCGGACCTGCGTCGATGGACGGGCTTACGCCTGCACAGATCAGGTCGGTTCAACCCGCGTTGGTAAACGGGCTGCGCGGCGGCTTGCTTGAGCGAGGTGTTGATCTGATGTCTCACACATCCTGTGTCACCTCTGCCGCACATACCCCCGCGCTAATCGACGAGGCATTGGGGGCCTTTGACGCCACCTTTGCCGCTTTGGTCAAAGACGGGGTGATCGCCGCATGAGTGCCCTGCCAACCCATGCCCGCACAGTCATCATCGGGGGCGGTGTTGTCGGCTGTTCCATCGCCTATCATCTGGCGCGCGAAGGGCGCAAAGACATCGTCGTGTTGGAACGCTCAAAACTGACAAGCGGAACCACTTGGCATGCAGCGGGGCTGGTGCGGCGCTTGCGCCCGTCGGCGACGCTGACGAAGCTGATCAACTATTCCATTGATCTTTATAAAGAGTTGGAGGCCGAAACTGGTCAGCAAACCGGCTTTATCCAGACCGGCAGCTTGTCCATTGCTACGCATGAGGACCGCCTGACCACGCTCAAACGGCAGGTCAGTCTGGGGCGTGCCTTCGGGCTTGAGGCCGAAGTGATTGATGCCAAACGCGCAGGCGAATTGTGGCCATTGATCCGCACGGACGATGTGATTGGTGCGGTCTGGTCACCTGCAGATGGGCGGGTAAATCCGTCGGATGTGGCGCTGGCGCTGTCCAAAGGGGCGAAGGCGCGGGGCGTGTCGATTTTTGAAGACACCCGTGTGAC
>Ga0316204_10007390_pt1 | contig 16103 bp, 21 predicted proteins | sample 6monrhotite_MG_2_FD_205661 | JGI IMG/M metagenome (GOLD analysis project Ga0316204, IMG submission 205661) | Microbial mat bacterial communities from mineral coupon in-situ incubated in ocean water Damariscotta River, Maine, United States -... | ecosystem: Environmental > Aquatic > Marine >... | reverse complement strand
TATTATTCAATGTTCGGTTTTTTCCAATAAACGGATTTAGAAATTATTATGTGTTTTATCAGCCAGTTGATAAGCATATAGAGATTATTCGTGTAATTAGTAAATCAATGGATATAGAAAATATCCTGTAACACTATTATGACCGAAAGCACGCTTTATAATGCCCAAGGCAAACGCCTATATTTGACGGCTGACGAACGGCAAGCCTTCTATGAAACCGCGAAGCAGCACAAGCGGGAAGTTCGCACCTTTTGCCACACGCTATATGTTACAGGGTGTCGAATCTCCGAAGCCCTTGAAATCACGATTGATAAAATCGACCTATCAGAACAAGTGGTAATATTTCGGACGCTGAAAAAGCGCGGTAAGGTCATTTATCGGGGCGTGCCTGTACCGTCTGATTATATTGATAGCATTGATATGGTGCATTGCATCAAAGAAGCCCAGAAGCAGAAGAATAACCGCAAACTATGGGATTGGTCACGGGCTACAGCATGGCGAAAAGTTAAAGCGGTGATGCTTGAGGCGGGTATCGATACCGCCCTACCCCATGCCACAGCTAAGGGGCTGCGCCACGCTTACGGAATCCATGCGATAGCCTCAAACGTGCCAGTTACCGAGTTGCAAAAGCTTCTTGGCCATGCCGACCTGAAAACCACCTCAATCTATTTAAACGCCCACGGTGCAGAGAAACGCGCCCTTGTATCGCGTATGTGGTGATTCGCGTATTCTTTAGTATTTTTAGGTATAATTATAGCCTTTTAACATGCGAGAATAGGCTATGAGTAACAATGTTGGCGCAAATGGACAGAGCATTGTCACCAAAAAAAGCGATGGCACGGTTATCGTGTTTCCTGATGTGTGTAAAACGCCCACCCCTAGTGGCCCTATCCCGATACCCTATCCCAACATATCCAATAGCAGCGACTTAGACAAAGGCTCAAAGTCGGTCACAATCAATGGCGTACCTGCTTGCCTAAAGGATTCCAACTTTAGTAAATCTGTTGGCGACCAAGTGGGGTCAGTGGGTGGCGTGGTATCGGGTAAAACGGGCGGTATTGCAGAGCCTGTCAGCTATTCCTTTGATGTGAAAATAGAAGGTAGAAACGCAGTTAGAAACCTTGACTTGTTTGTGTCAAACAACAAAAACACACCCCCCGCGCCGATTATGCAAGCACCTTTGATACCCTCCGTTGCTATGGGTGAAGATGCGGAAGAGGTGGAGAAATGTCCTTATTGTGGCAAGGCAGAACATGATTTTGCGAAAAATTGGGGAACGCATATCGGTAATGGGCAAGCGTTGCGTAAAAACATCATTGACCCAATAGATAAGCACCCTTGGTACATAGGGGCAAACTCGCTGCAAGCCCATCATTTGATTTGTTCCGAGTCGATGGACGATGACGACTGGTCGGAGTATTGCCGTATCTTTGGCTATAGCATCAACCACGAAAACAACGGTGTTATGTTGCCTTATGCAATGGCGTTAGCCTGTCAGTTACATGTAGCGTTGCACCGTAGCAACCATTCAAAGGGAATGGCTGATGGTGTGCCTTATCCCCGTAACATAAAAAATAAACTAAATACAATTAAGAAGGATATTGAAGCAGGAAAATTTTGCGATAACCCACGGGCATTAGTCGATACTTTAGATAGGTTTAGTGCGCGTATCATAAAGAAAATAGATACATTTAAGTGGACGCTTACAGGAGATGGCAAAGATTATGCGGTGGGTAATAATGGTTGTGCGGGCGTATCTAGTATGACTAAAAAACCTAACAAACCATGCCCCCATGATCGGGCGCATGGTTTGACTAAATCGAATGAAACTGAGGCAATCCTGCGTAAGTCTAGCCCTTTAAGAACAGGACAATAACACCATGTTGCAAGATGAATATTACATAATGGAGCGAGAAAACAACGATAACTATCCGTTATTTTCTTGGGATCAGCGAAGTGGGAAATTTGGCTTAGGTAAGCCAATAGAAACCAAAGAGCCTGTTAAATTACGGTTGGGTGAACCAATTTCGCCTTACTTTGAATGGGTGGATTTTCATGAATTACCAGACCCCGTATTCTCTCGACAGGTTGTAGATGTGCTTGCACCAATGGATATTTATGGTATTCAGCTCGTACCTGCCAAGGTGCGCAATCCCAAAGACCCTTTTGATGAACCGCGTGATTATTGGTTTATGCACGTTTGGAATCGTATTCACTGTTTAGATAGAGAACAGTCCGAAATAGATATTGATGAAGTAGATGGCAGGATTTGGGACATTGAGAAACTGGTGCTTAATGAAGAAACATTAGGGTGGTTTGAATTGCGTAAACGGCAAGTGTTTGAGCTTGCCGAAGATACATCAACGTTATTAATCCACCAAAGTATTAAAGATGCGATTATGTCCGCGAACCCTATTGGCTGTCGATTTTTTAAAGCGACCGAGTGGAGCAACGACATGACTTTCAGTTAGCTTTTGGTTTATCGCCCTTTCCCGCTTTGGTTTGCATCTTAGCTATCTCGATGAGTTCGTCTTGTAGCTTGTCATAGTCAGCCCGCAGACGTTCCAGCTCGCTATCCCTATCATTAAGGCGCGTTTCAAAAGCGGTGTTCTTGGTTGTCAGCTCGGCAATGGTCGTTTGAGCCTGTGCGCCCTTCTCTCGGCTAAGGTCTAGTTTATCATTTGCTATTTCCAGTTCATTTTCAAGGCGAGAAACTTCCCCCGAATATTCTGAAAGCTCAGTTTTTGCTTTACTTACCGCCTCCCCTGCTTCTTTTTGGATACGTTCGACTTCTTCCCCTGCTAATGCTGATGCAGTTGCCCATATATCAGTAACCGCCCGTTGCATGGCAGTAATGATAGTTTCAGGCATTTGTATCACTGGTACGGTTTGTTGTGCCTGTTCTTCCTTCCAGCCTTTAACCATTGCCCCGACCGTGGAGAATGAACCGCCAGTAATTGCTATCACCGCGTTGACGGTGACGTTTTTATCTTGTTCGTTCAGCTGGAGGCAAGCAGCATTAACCGCTTCTTGAGTTACTTTCGCTTTGCGTTCTGTCATGGGATTACCTTATTAGATAGTATATTGTAGTAGTAATACTACTACAATATACTACAAAAGGCAAGGTGAGTATTATTAGTAATATAAGTATTACTAATAATACAAACATGCTCATATTACTAGTAATGTTTGGGTTATATTATTGCTTATATTGTTTTAATTATTTATATTGGTATTAATTAAAGTAATAGGAGTCATATAAATGATAATTTCAGTATTGAATCAAAAAGGTGGGGTAGGGAAATCGAGCCTTGCCCGAGCCTTAGCGGTTGAATTTGCCCGCAATGATTGGGGAGTTCACGTTGCAGACCTTGACCGAGCGCAACAAACTTTTTTTAAGTGGGCAGAGCGCAGGGCAGAGGAGAATATAAGTCCGCCTGTCGAGGTTGCTTTGTATTCAGACCCCAGAGCAGCTTTAAAAGCGGTGGCAAACGCAGATGTTTTAATTGTTGATGGAAAAGCCTTTGCAGACGTACACGCCTTAGAAATAGCACTAAATAGTAATTTAGTGATTATTCCTGTAGGTGTATCAATGGACGATTTGGAGCCATCTTTAAAACTGGCTGTTGAACTGGTTAACAAGGGAGTCGATAGAGCCTCTATTGTATTTGTGGTATGCCGAGTACCTGATAATGGAGAGAAAGAAGCCATGAATACTCGTTCAAGCATTCAGGGGTGGAATTTTGAAGTCGTAAAAGGCTGGATACCCTTTAAACCTTCTTATTCTCAAGCGATGGATAAGGGGCGTTCGTTTACTGAAACACCTTTCAAAAGTCTAAGCGAGAAAGCCGACAAGATTATTGAACAATTGTTCAATAAAGCAATGGAAACACAGCAACAAACAGCAAAAGAGGGTATATAAGATGGCAAAATTATCACCACCAGTTAAGAAAGAAAAGGAATCCGCAGATATTGAAAAGGTAATGTCTAGTGCTAAACCGAAAAAACCCACAGAACAAACCCCGCCTGATGCAATCAAGCCTTTGCAATTGAAAATACCAGAGGGCAAAAAGAACGAATTTAAAGCTTATGCAGCTATGCGGGGTCGTTCTATGAATATGCTTTTTTTAGATATGTTTGAGGAGTATAAAGAAAATCATAATTAGTAATACAAGCATGCTTGTATTACTAATAGTACTTATATTATTCATAATGCTTTGTTATACGCCCATGCGCTTTTTGCAGAAATTAATAAAAGCACCGTCAGGGCTTGTAAGTTCCTGCTTACCTGATGTTTCCCAGAAGTTCAGCCATTCTTGTTCTGCTGAATAAACATCATAATTGCGCCCTAGTATCTTTCTGGCTTTTTCGATAGTGTCAGGGTGAAGGGTAGGGCGGTTATGGTTGTATTCCGCAATAGCTTTTCCTGTATAACTAAATATGACGTTACCTTGTTCTAGGTTCACGGAATAATCAGGTAAATGACTATATTTAACAATGTGGTTTATCGTTTCTTTAAACTTTCTAAGTGAACCGCTAGAACCAACTTTTTTATGTAAATTATCAATCCCAATGCGCCATTTTTTTTGTTTATTACAATGTTTCCGAGCTATCTCATAAATACGGCGTTCTATGGGTTTTCTAAGGCGGAAATAGTCGCGGTTAATGCTTAATACCTCTTGCCCCAAGACAGAATTATATAACCATTCAGAAAGGGTTATTTCCAGCTCTACCATACGCATGGTTTTAGGGTCTTCAACTATAATTTCATAGTCATTAATTAAGCCGAAGCCTTTTATTATTTGTTGTTCATTGGTTTTTATATCGGTTTCTAGGCGCGTACCTGCAAGACGCTCAAAGGCTTGTTTGAGAAGTTTATAACCTTGCCCGCTTGTTTGTCGGTTGGTAGTTACAAGTAAGTCGTGGGCTTTGAATCTAACCTTTCTCGATGGGGCAAAATATTCTTTATCCCCTCTTGCCTTTGCCTCATCCATTGCTTCGTTAACACCTTTCATTAGCTGGCTAATACAATAAATCAAAACATCTTTATCGTGGATTGTTGCTAGTCCATAGGCACTAGGGGCAATGGTTACACTATTTCCGTTATGTTCATAATGCCTTATGGTGTTATCTGGTTTGGTTGATAAAGTGAAAAGTGGGTGTTCCATAGAAGCTATATCACTTTTTGGGATAACATCACCAAAATCACAGATAAAAAAATCTTGTGCTGGGTGGCGAATGGGTAAAAGTGGGTCAACCATGGTTTTTCCTGTATGTTTTAAATTTTAGTGCCCTTGAAATATTAATTCCATTCGTCATTTCAAGGACATTTCGTCATTTCAAGGGTATTTAATACGTCATTTCAGGGGCAAAAACAAGGATATATTCGTCATTTCAAGGACATTTCGTCATTTCAGGGGCATTATTTCGTCATTTCAGGGGCATTATTTCGTCATTTCAGGGGCACTATTTCGTCATTTCAGGGGCAAAACGAAAAGTTATCCACAGGATAAGCTATTGATTTATAGACCATTCAACCGTTTGGCAAAAATCCGTAACACTACTAACACTCTTTAACACTTATAACACTAGAGGTTTTAAAATCTTAAATCTGTGGATAACTTTTGCTATCATGTTGTTTTTATTAAGTTAAAAAGAAGAAACAATAATGAATTTCGCTTTGCTCAATAAGTGATTTAATATCGCCTACCCTCCGTTCGTTCCTCACTCCGCCCAATGCTGCGCATTGCCTATAAGGAGTTCGCTACGCTCACCAGTTATTTTTAACTGGTGAGAACGGACAGGACAGAGAACCAAACAAACACCTGATTAAATCTGAAAGTCAGTAAAAAGAGGTTTAGCAAGATATAGGGTTGAATATTAGGCGAGGGATTGCCCATTAAGTTGTCTGTGCTTCATTGTGAGGGGTTTTAAGAGGTTTCTATAACTTCACTAGCTTAAAGCAGATTAAGTGGCTCTAAGGGGCTTAAAATCGCTTTTACTTGTAAGACATTTCTTACATTGGGGAAGAAAGATGGCCAACTGTTTAAAGTTGGCCATCAAGTGATATACATCACCTTTGACACCAGAGGGCTTCCCAGCCATAGCGCATTGATGAAACTAGCCCTTTTGTAATAAATTATCAATTGCTAGTTTACCCCTGAATTTTTGTTAATACATCATCTTTGTTGCAATATCCTAGCGGGGATTTGCCACTTGTGGCATATAAGGGGGTGGCAATGAACCCCCTTATATTAAAAATCTTGTGAGCAAAGCGAACTCCATACTGCTAGCCCGCTTAGGGCTAAATAAGTCTTGAATCTCACACTTAAACGTCTCACAGAGCGTTTCTAGCGTTGTTATGGTGGTATTTTGGGCGGCATTCTCGAGTCGGTCGATAGTTGACTTACTAACTCCGGCTTTTTTGGCAAAATCTCTTTGATTCAACCCCGATTTTTTACGGCGTGTTTTGATATTTTGGGCTAATGTGGTTGCAAATTTCATATGCAAATGAGAGCATGATTTTTGCCCCTCATGAGGGGCAAAAATCCTTACTATTGGCAATTAAGAACGGAGTTAACGGGTAGGAAAATGGAAGATTCTCAAAAAGCGTTAGAACTCACTCGTGAGTTTATCCGCCTTGTGCGTGATTATCGTCAGAGCCAAAACCCTGATATTTTTGATAAAATGAAGGGTATCAACAAGCAATATGCGATTGCGAATGGTGGCGGAGATTTGTTTAGCTTATTTGAGGATTTACAGCCTAGCGGTATAAAACCCGTTTAGCAGGGGGAAGGGCTTAAATAAATTATCATTACACTACTCAGGTTATTCAATGGGTTGTATAGTTATAGACTTGATGAAAATATCCTTTGACTCAAAACAGTATTTTTCGCCCTCGATGATTTCGGCTATCTTGTGTAGATTAATCATACGAATTAAGGCAATCATATTCTCACCTTCAATGGTGAAGCTATGACCGTCACCTTGAAATATAAGGCTGTCGTTAAAACATATGCGATTGCGGATATTGAAATAGGGGATAGAGTAATAGGCAACTTTATTGCCTATTAACAAATCGCTGTAATTACCCGATTCAAATGAGGTGTCTTTTGATTCGGCATGTTCTCGCGCTTTTTCTATCGTGTCATAAAGCCTATTACCACTCATCATTGCCCCTATCCAAAAAATTACCTAATTCTCTGCCTTGTTCTTTGGTACTACCGTAATTGTAATAAATGGCTTGTTGCTCATGGCTAGGACTAGATAGGGCTAATTCTTTTTCTTCTCCTCGAACCCAAGCGACCGCTTTTCTATATTGTTCTAAAAACAGCTCTTTTGCATTTTCCGCTAATGCAGCAAGACGGTTTCTTTCCTTGATTTCTTCATTACGTGCAAAGCGTTCAGAATAGCCCTGTTTTTGCTCGATGTCGTGAGCCTGAAACCCCACATGTATTTCAGGTTCACGCTCAAGACCTTGGTCAACTAAAGAGCGATGATCGACTGTTTCCGTAATGCCATGTTGTTCATAGGCTTCATTAACCGAGATAGCCCAATTTTCACGCCACTCGTTCAACAGCTCTTTTTTGTTCCAATCACGATTCTTTGCGCCCATTAATTCGCCAGTTTCTTCATCGATAGGCTTCATGGTAAGCATGATATGGGCGTGAGGGTTCATCTCGCCATCACTGGCTTGTTCTTCATGGATATTGATATCTGCAATCATGCCTTTATCAACAAAGTTTTCTTGTGCGAATGTCCGTATAAGCTTTGTATTTTCTTCTAAGGATAATTCACGGGGTAGGGCTATTTCAATATCTCGCGCTAATTGTCCGTTTTTCCACTGGCGTTCTTTGTTTTGGACAGTGTTCCATAATTCCTCTCTGTCCTTTGCCCAATCGCCTGTATGGTCAGGGGTCAATATTTCGCTATGTGATACGGATTTACCAACGTAATCCCATCTCTTACCTTCGCGCTCATCATAATATGATTCTCCCGCACGATATGCAGCAGCAGCCACAGTACTTTTGTTCTGGCTTCTTTTTATTACTCGAGCTGAAAAATGATAAGTCGCCATAATCAACACCAGAACATTTAACCGAGTGGAAGAATAACCCAAAACTACCATAAGTTGTGAGCGGAGGCAATGACAAAACACAGTTCTGAAAATTCCCCAGAATTTTCAATGTGCGCACTTATACACTCAACAAGTTGAGAGGTGCGCCTAGCAGGGGCTTTTTCGTAACAATGTTACGATTTAAGATGGGTGTCCCCCCTCTTAAAAATCTCCCGACAAAACGCGGCGTTTTGATGCCATTCATGTTCATGTTTTTTGAAAAAACTGTATTTGCAAAATTACACTTTTTGTGTGGTTTTATTTCATGCTTTTTTTGTAAAAAGTATTTCCATAAATTTCTGATTTTGCACTTTTTCAAAAATCATAAAACCCAAAAAACATGATGAAGAAAAATGCTAAAAATGGAAATTTGATTTTTGCAGTTTTCGTTCATATTGCCCTATGTAGTTTTTGCGATTATGCTATTTATTGAAATTCAATAAATGGGTGCATCATGGCAAAGACATTTGAGCAATTAGAGAAGGAAGCACAGGAGCTACAACGCAAGGCGAACGAGGCGAAGAAAAAAGCCAGACAAGCCAAACTTGCAGAAACAAAAAAAGTGCGAGAGCGGAATCGTAAAAATGACACTAGACGTAAAATTACGTTTGGTGCTTTTATGCTTAATAAGGTAAATCAGAAAAGCCCAGAATCCGAAAAACTCTATAACGAGTTTTTAGCGTCTTTGACTAAAAAGCAAGATAGGGAAATTTTTAATCTTGAGCCACTTGAGGGTGAGTCATTGCCAGAATCAGGAAATACAGAAAAATAGGGGGAAAACTAACAAAGGGGGCGATTCGCTCCCTTTGTCTTATCTATTTTACCGTTCTATTTCCTGTTCCTGCTGTTGTTCTTTGTCTGGCTCGTGGTGAAGTACGTCATTTTGTGAGCGGTCATAGACTGTCTGTCCAGTCCTTAACTGTTCTGATGTATCGTAGAGCTGTTCTCTGGCATCATTTGCGATTTCTGCAAGGTCTTTGGCTAATCCCATTTTTTTATCTCCTCTTACGCCGTTATGGTGTATTTAAAGTGATGAAACTGTTTGTACTATTTCGGCTGTTTCTGGTTTCTTCTGGTTAAACTCTTCTTCAAGATTATAGTTATATTTAGCAAGCAATCGGGCATCTTTCTGGTTAAGATATTCAATTCTTCGATAGCGATAAGCAATTGCCTCTTGGATTAATAAACAAAATGCTGAAAGTTGCAGGAATATGCCAAGGGCAGTATCAAAAAATATAATGATAGAACCGATAATGAACACAAATGCAGGCTCTACAGCACGCTGGACAAAATAGGGGAATAGTCGATTTAGAATCCCATCATCTTTAAAGATGCGATACCAGATATCACGAGAATAACCGGGCTGAAAAGAATATACCTCATAATCCCCTTTAAACTCACCTTTGATAATTACAAAACGGTGATAAAGCGACATGGCTACAAAGGCATAACTAAAAAGTAAAACTCCGATTGATGTTATATCCGCCCCTGTAATGGAGTTGGTTGCTGTGTTAAATACTACAAACAGATGGATAATTAAGGCGGTGGAAAGAACAGGAAACAGGGAGAAATAGCGTTCCCCGAATCTATAGCGTAAAAACGCCTCTGAAGGTCTGCTAAAAAGTGATATAAGCAGTAGCAAGAATTTAATAAGTAGCTTGGTATCTTCAAATATATCTGTTTCTGGTTTGGGTTGTGGTGCATCTAGCATAATTCAGCCCCTTTATTGTTGTTGAAACTCAATTAACATGTAGTCTGTATTTGTAGCCTCGAAGATTCGCGTTGATGTAATAATTGCTTGTACTCTCAAATCATAATCAAACCCTCCCCTAAATAGTGTGTTAAAACGGTTTGGCTCTATTTTATAAGTCCGTGTTTTACTGGTGCTAGAGCTTAGTGTCTGGCTCGGATTATCAAAAATCATGTCATTAAGAATATCCTTGTCAGCTTTGTTATCGCTCCTTGAAAATGAATATTGCTCTTTCCATTCCTGCCCGATTAAGTCAGCTGCCCATTGATTAGTATCAACGTCATTATTGGCGTGAAATATCTTATTAACCAGTGAGCCGTTAATACCTTTAGCAAGGCTTTGTTTGTCATTGGTACGAGCAAATAAGGCGGGTAGATTTTGGGTTAGTACAACAGGTGCAATCAGATATTCACGCGACTGGCTAAAAGCTATCATGTCGCTTTCTTCTATGAAGTTTTGATATTCATCAAGCCACAGTGAGCAAATTTTTGTTTGCTCGGTCGGGGCTTGTTTCATCAGGTCAGATAGCCAGATGCTTTTAAACAGGTTTTGGGCGAATTTGCCGACATAATCATATTTGTTAACGGGTATATCTAAAACTATGATTTTACCCGCTCGGCTATCCTCGGGGGTAAAGTTGGTTTCCCCTGAAAAGAGCTTGTTATAAACGCCGCGTGCCAGTGGGTCTATATTGGCGGTCAGGGTTGCATAAACGGCTTGGCGTTGATTGGCTGGCATTTGGGCGTAATCGCTAAAGAAGAAAAGCAAGGCTTCTTCAACCTCATAAGATGCAAAATCATCATCTGATTTATTAACCATATCGTGGGCGATAATGGCGCAGGAATCAAAGAAGTTAAGCTGTGCCAGCTGCTCTATTGGGGCATTTTTAGCGTCTTCAAAGGACTTGAACGACTTAATGAGGCGGATTTTGTCAGGCTCGATAGGGGCATTTCTAACTAGTAGATAGATATTTGCAAAAGTAACATCTTCCCCCGCTGCTTGTAATAGGGTGATAGAGTTGGTAAGAAGCTGCTCGAGGGCTTTATCGAAATATTCAGCAGCACCGCCAGAGGATTGATTGAGCGTGCCAGATGAGGATTTAACTGCCTTGATGATACGTTTAACTACCTGCTCGATGCTCTCCCCTTTATCGAGCAGGTAGGCGATTAGATTACATCGCCAGTCATTCTGCTCATTAACGATGATTAAATCATCTTGACGCTTAGCCTTACTTGCAGCCTGTAGCCAGCTCTCCGTTTCGGTGACTTTGGCGGTCAGTACCAGAAAGCCATAACCACCACAACCGAGCCACTCACAGGAGAGATAGGAATCTCGCAGCATTTTGCCCGAGCCTGAACTTTTACCAGAACCAGGTGCGCCGAGAATCATACAGCCGATAACCGCATCAACATGGCGGAAGGCATCAACGCCAGACAGCATAAATAATGGTTTGGTCAATTCCTGATGAATTGAGGGCGACTTATTTGCCGTGCTTTGTTGCAATGCACCAAGCAATCTTTTGAACATTACAGGCTAATCCCTATTTATCTGTGATTTACAGTCTAGGGGAAAAATACCCATAAGCAAAGAAAGTCTATATGCTAGCTAATACCCTATTTTTGGCGAGGTTTGGAAAGCATCAATCATCTATTTGCAGGGCTGTATGCCCTTTGTAGTTTTTTGCTATAAATGTTTTGTAGCTTTCATACTTTCATGAAGCACTCGAACAATACTTATTTTGTCTTTGCTTAGGCGATAAAACACGAAGTGCTTATTGATTTTATATTGTCGATAGCCTGAACGTATATAGTCACATGCTACGCCAATATTTGGGTTTTGTTGTATGGATTCCATGCCCTCTATCAGTTCATCGTAGTAGGTATCGGCTTGTTGTAAGCCATGTTTTTTATAAGAATAACGCCATATCTTTTTAAGGTCTGTACGTGCCTTTGTTTGCTGATAGAGTTTATGCATTTGCTATAATAAACCTGCTTCTTGTTTTGCTTCTTGCCTGATGGCTTCCATATTTAACAAACCCGCTTCGCCGCTTTCTTCTCCTTCAATAAGTGCAGCTCGTAAAGCTTCTAGTTTTGAGTCGGCTTCTTTTTCTTCGAGTAGGCGCAGACCTTCGCGCACTAATTCACTTGCGGAGGCGTAGCGTCCTTGCACTACATGAGTTTCAATAAAATTGTTCCAATGTTCGCCAAGGCTTAATGTTTGCGTTTTTGCTTGTGCCATAATTAGACCTCATAATTAATAAGATATATTCTTACTAAGTATAAGATATATTCTTACTAAAGCAAGAGTAAACTTTATTTCCGCATAGGTGACGAATATCAGCCACCATAAAACCACTTCCCCTGTCATATCTGATAACCCCTTGTGCCTGTTTCCTTCCGTTCTGGCTATGCGGTATCCAGTCCTAAAAACAACAAAAAAAGCGGCTTCCACGAGTAGACCCTCCGCTTTTTATTGTTTCCCCTAGCGGGTTTTTAGCCCTTTGAATCCCTCCCCTTGGGATAGCCAGAAGCAAACAAACAAAGGAGTTAATCAAATGAAAATAACAAAAAAGAAAGTAGCAGATTTAGATAGGCTGGATTTCCTGCCCAAACATATAGGAAATCATTTCGCCCAGTTTGAGAACTATATTTACAAATTAGCTGATAACCATGTTGCAGAATATAAAGGCGGATATTGGGAGTTCTACGAGCTATCAAATGGCGGTTTTTATATGAGCCTTGCCAGTGAAGAATCATTCAGCTTTGAGAATCCAAATAACTATTGTTCAATGCAGCAACTGGACAGTGAAACCATATCAATCATTTTGAATCTGTACGCGCTAAGCAATTTCTCGATGATGCTTTACCAAAAGGGTATCGATAACGACAAACCCGCAATTGGCTATCATGTTTTACGAGATTATGCTGCGCTGGAGCATGAACACGCCTCAATTATCATGAAGGCGATAGATTAAGGCAATTAACTCACAATAGCAGGGGGTTAATCCCCCTGCTATCCGCACAAGAGTTGGAGCTAAAACAACCCTCCCAACCAACAGTTGAATTTAACCTATATTTAATGAATCACCGTTGACTATAAAAAAACTATGGTTATGTTAGGGGGGTAAATAGATTTATAACTGAGAGTTATTGTGAAATCAATTAATGAAATAATAGAAGAGTTGCGAGCTAAAGGTGAGCTGGATGAAGCCAATGATAATGAAAGACTAAGGGTTGCAGCATGATAGCAGAATTATTTTGGCCGAAAGAAATGAAAGAACTGGTTAAGAAGTATCGTGATGAGGGTACACTTAACGAAGAAGCTGTAAGAGGCTTTAACAAGGGCATTCACCAATCAGGTGCAATAATAGGGTTATTGTTTTTTTTCTTGCTGTTAGGGTTTGGCGTTAGCTTCTTTTACAGCAGTATATTGCTTATTTTGATAATGATAACTTCTGGTTTTTTACAAGCTACAGATATGAGTCGTAAGTATGTTATACCCTATACAATAGGAAATAAAGAAAGAGCTAAATTACGCTTCTTTAAAAAAGATCCTTTTGGAAAGGATGCCATTTATGGAAAATTTTTCCTTGGTTATGAATATAACAAAAAACCTTTTACTCTTAAGCACGTTACTAAGGAAGAAAAACATTTTCTGGAAACGCAGGGCGTTGAGTTTGAGATTCTCATAAATCCTAGAAATGAAAAATACAACATACCTTATTTTCAAGAATGGAACAAAAAATATAATTTAAATAATAAAAACAAGGAAGAATAAAATGACATATTATTCAACAAGAGAAGACCTAACCCAAAGCACAACATTTGCGTCAGCATTGTCTGCAATGATTGAAGAGGCTGTAGAGCAAGCTCTTGCTAACCCAACAAAAACCCTAACTCAAACGATAAGATTTATGGGTAAAGCAAACGTTGGTTCACAAATTGCCGTAGAAACTTATGATATTATCGTTAACGGAGAAGACAATAGCGTAACTGTTGGTGGAGCAGTTATTGATATGTCTATCAATGCAGCAGGGACAGCGCTAACTATAGCTTTATTGGGGTTAACCAGCCTTTCTATAGTACCTTTAGCTATTGCTACCGTCGCTGCAACTGGTGCAGTTGCTTATTTGTATTCTGCATTCGCTGAAGAATTTGTTGATGACTGGTGGCTCACCTTAAACGGACAAGATGAGATTGAGTTCTACGATGCTAATGGAGATCATGCCGCAGGGTTAATTTTCCCTGACGGATTTACAGGTTCGGCAGCTGATGCGGCTTATGCTTTTATCACTCATCCAAGCTCTCAAACAATTGCAAATGATAACTTTAATTTAAGGGTTGCAGCATGATAGCAGAATTATTTTGGCCGAAGGAAATGAAAGAACTGGTTAAGAAATATCGTGAAGAAGGTACGCTTAATGAGGAGGCTGTTGGTAATATAAATAAACGAATTAGGAAAATTATTTTCAAAAACCTATTTCTGCTGTCATTATTAACTCTTATTATATCTACTGCTCCTTCTGATTACGAAGAATATTGGCCTTATGCATTTGCAGGAATGTTAGTTTTCTCAATTTTTGCTACTTGCTATGAGGTAAAAGTTTTTTTTGGCCGTTACATAATCCCGATTAATTTGGGTGCAAAAGCAGAGGGTAATATACTCTCTATTGCTAAGCGAGATGTCAGCTTTGTGAAAGTAGGTTGGGATATAGCATATAAGTACAATTATAATAACAACGAGTATTCAGAAAAAATATGTACACAATCCATAGATGATTGCAGTTCTGATTATTCAGATAATGACACAGTAATTATCTTTGTTGATAAAAATAATCCTAAAAATAACATTCCCGCTTTTAAAGAATTAACTTGTAAATTTAAATTACAAAAAGAAGAAATAATTATGGCTACAGAAGAAGAACCTAAGCGTAAAAAACCATTAACCGCCGCAGGTATTGTTGGAATTATTTTGTTATTTTCAACAGTTGTGGGTGGTTTTTTTGTTATTTTGAAAAATAATTTTGACCTACCGAAAAGTTCTTTCGATATTTTTGTGATAATTTTTGGGGCTTTTTTGTATTTATACATAAAAAATAGAATGGAGAAATAATTATGTCTACGTCAACTAATCAAGAAATTATAGATGGATTGCAGCAAGTAACTAATGTTTTGAATAAGACAATAGTTCCAGAGCCGATAGATTCTGTGGTAGATGCTGGTAATGTTGCTATTGATATATACCAAGAGGGTGGTGGCAACTGGAAGGCTGTGGTAAGCGATACAGCTGGAGTTTTGTCTGGATTTATTGTGGGTGGAACTTTGGAATGGGTAACATTAAAAGCATCTTTGATAGCTTTAGGGGCGGGTAATCCTGCTGGTGCTTTTAGTATTTTTTATGCAGGGACTCACACTGCATTATATTATGGTGATGGTGTTCAGAATGCTGTTCAAAATGAAATGTTGCAAGCTCTTACTTCTCAAGAATTTATAGAATATGAAGAAGCTGTTGGTGATGCTTTACTGGCTGCAGTAAATAAGTTATCCGATTTGGGAAATACATTTTCGGAAATTGTCACCAACATGGTTTTTCCTTCCCTTGCTATGTTTCCGCCAGAAAATGTAGAAGTAAAGATAGACTCTAGTGCTCCCATAAAAGAAGTTGAAGTTGTTACAGGCGACACTTTAACTAAGGAAAATATAATCGAACTTACAAAATTACTGAGTGAGAGTAGCAGCCAGCATTCATCAGGATTTCCAGTAGAAAATGGAGATAAAATTGCCATCACCGATGCTGGTGGAGCGGTTGCCTATAAATTAGGGTTGGATAGTAATGGTGATTTGGTAATTGATTCTGTTGCTGGTGAGAAGCGGATTTATATCGGTACAGATGGCATTGATACTCTTTCATTTGAAGCTGAAACTTCTGCTGTTGATGCAAGCCTTGCATCTGGAAATACGCTGGTTGCGGGTTCTATTTACGATATTATAGCCGACAATATCGAGAATGTTGTGGGTTCTGCATATAATGACGATATCATAGGTTCTAATGTTAGTAACGTCATTGCTGGTGGTGATGGCAGCGATGTATTATCGGGATTCGGTGGAGCAGACAAATTCGTATTTACGTATCAGTCTGGGGCGATTGATAGGATTACGGATTTTGCGTTGAACATTGATACGCTTGACCTGTCTGGCTTTGAGGGTGTTGATTTTGGTTATGATGTTGTGGCGAGTG
>Ga0316204_10007389_pt1 | contig 16105 bp, 13 predicted proteins | sample 6monrhotite_MG_2_FD_205661 | JGI IMG/M metagenome (GOLD analysis project Ga0316204, IMG submission 205661) | Microbial mat bacterial communities from mineral coupon in-situ incubated in ocean water Damariscotta River, Maine, United States -... | ecosystem: Environmental > Aquatic > Marine >... | reverse complement strand
GATGGCGGCGAAACCCGCATCCTGTTGCAGATATTTTCCAAAACCGTGGTCGGTCCGATCTTTTTCGAGTTCATCCAGCGCAAGGGCGATGACGGCTTTGGCGAGGGCAATTTCAAGGCGCTGTTTGAAAGCATCGAGGCCGATCAGATCCAGCGTGGCGTGTTCGACACGGAAGAAGCTGGCTGATCGGTCCAGGCACGGGGCCCATTGCTGGGCCCCTGCCAAAGGCTTCTGCCTCGGGGAGGGGGCAGGAGCCTTTTTTATTTGTCGAAACCGGTTTCGGGTGCCATGACAAGAAAAACGCCCCTCAGATGAGTGCCCGAAATGAAACGTTCCGAAATCAATCAGATCATGGCTCGCGCCGATGATTTCATCCGCTCTTTCGGCTTTGTGCTGCCGCCCTTTGCCTATTGGAGCCCCGACGAGATGCGCGCCCGCCGTCCGCAGATCGAGGCCATCATTCAGGGCCGTATGGGCTGGGACATCACTGATTACGGGCAGGGCGATTTCGCGGCGCTCGGCCTCTTCCTCTTCACCTTGCGCAACGGCCGGCAGGCCGATCTGAAACAGGGCCGGGGCATGTGCTATGCCGAGAAGCTCCTGATTTCACGGCAGGATCAGCTCAGCCCGATGCACAGCCACTACCTGAAGGCCGAGGATATCATCAACCGGGGCGGGGCCACGATGGCCATTCAGCTCTATGGTTCGGCCCCGGATGGCAGTTTTGACGAAACCGCGGGCGGGCGCGTCCTTTGCGACGGCATCGCGCGCGATTTTCAACCCGGTGAGGTGCTGCTGTTTCAACCGGGAGAGAGCGTCACCCTGATGCCCGGCGACTGGCACGCCTTCTGGGGCGAAGGCGGTGATGTGCTGATCGGCGAGGTCTCGACCGTCAATGACGATGAAACCGATAACTGGTTCCGCGACCCCATCGGCCGGTTCTCGGAGATAGAAGAGGATGAGGCCCCTACACATCTCCTGGTTTCTGATTACCCCGGGTACCTCTGACGCATGATATTAACCCGGCTCAAGGGTTTCCACAGCTTGGTGTCCGACCTGTTGCATCCTGAAAGACTTGCGCAGGACACGACAGATGCCCTGAGCGCGCAGGTCGAAGCGGAATGCGGTTTGCCTCAGGAGTGTCGGAATGCGGACCCCGTGCAGGAAATTTGGCGCAGAAAGAAGATGAGCGCACACGGGTTAACCTCGGTTTTGGGGTGGATCGGCGGCGCTGCGTGCAGAACGGTTTCCAAGCCCGGGCCCTGCCGCTAAAAGCCGGGGGCAAGACGTGCAAACGGAGGCTGCCCGACATGACACAGATCCGCCCGCAACCCGGCATCATGGAGATCGCGCTTTATCAGGGCGGGGCCTCGAAAATCGCCGGGCGCGACGAGGTTTTGAAGCTGAGCTCGAACGAAAACCCGTTCGGGCCGAGCCCGCGTGCGATAGAGGCGGTGATGGCAGCGGCAGCGGGGATGCATCTATATCCGGCGACCGATCACGGGCCTTTGCGGGCGGTGATCGCGCAAGGTCTGGGGCTGGATGCGTCGCGGGTCATCTGCGGTGTCGGCAGCGATGAGGTGATCACCTTTTTGTGCCAGGCCTATGCCGGGCCGGGCGATGAGGTTCTGCATACCGAACACGGGTTTCTGATGTATCGGATCTCGGCGCTGGCTGCGGGGGCCACGCCCGTGGTGGTGCCGGAGCGCGACCGGGTTGTCGATGTCGATGCGATCCTGGCGGGCGTGACGGCGCGCACAAGGCTGGTTTTCGTGACCAACCCCGGCAACCCGTCGGGCACCATGATATCGGATGCCGAGATGGCGCGGCTGGCCGAGGGGTTGCCCGCGACCTGCCTGCTGGTGATCGACGCGGCCTATATCGACTATGTCGAAGGCCATGATGGTGGCGCAGCCCTGGTCGAGGCGCGCGACAACGTGGTGATGACGCGGACATTTTCCAAGATCTACGGGCTTGGCGGGCTGCGGGTCGGTTGGGGCTATGGGCCGCGCGCCGTTATCGACGTGCTGAATCGGGTTCGCGGGCCGTTCAACCTTTCAAATCTTGCTCTGGCCGGGGCCGAGGCCGCGATGCGCGATTCCGGATACATGCAGATGTGCCGCGCGGTGAACCGGGAACAGCGGGCGCGGCTGGCCGAGGGGCTGGCGGCGATGGGGTATCCGTCGGACCCGAGCCACGGCAATTTCATCCTGGTGCGGATGGCCGATGCCGATGCGGCGCGCGCCGCCGATGCGCATTTCAAGGAAAACGGCATTATCGTGCGTTTGGTTGCCGCCTATGGCCTGAGCGATGCCATTCGGATTACGGTGGGGACACAAGAGGATGTGACCCGTGTTCTGGCGGTCATGGCCGGGTTTGGAGCGACAGCATGAGTGTGATCTATGACCGCGTGGCGCTGATCGGGCTGGGGCTGATTGCGGGCTCGCTGGCGCATGCGATGCGCCGCGCGGGCCTGGCGGGTGAGATCGTGGGCACGGCACGGTCGGCGGAAACCCGGGCTTTGGCGGCGGAAATCGGGCTGTGTGACCGAATTGTCGAGACGGCGGGCGAGGCAGTATCCGGTGCCGATCTGGTGGTTCTCTGTGTGCCGGTGGGGGCGATGGGCGCGGTGGCGGCCGAAATAGGCCCGCTATTGGCGGACGGTGCCACGGTAACCGATGTCGGCTCGGTCAAGAAGGATGTGATCAATCAGGTCGGGCCGCTGTTGCCGGAGCATGTGCAGTTCATCCCCGGCCATCCGTTGGCCGGGACCGAGCATTCCGGGCCGCGATCGGGTTTTGCCGAGCTTTTCGACAATCGCTATACCCTTTTGACCCCGCCCGAGGGCAGCGATCCCGCCGCAGTGGCGCGGCTGCGGGCGCTTTGGGAGGGCTGTGGTGCCAATGTCGAAGAGATGGAGCCCGATCACCATGATCTGGTGCTGGCCGTCACCAGCCATGCGCCGCACCTGATTGCCTATACGATGGTGGGTGTGGCCGATGATCTGCGCCGGGTGACCGATCGGGAGGTGATCAAGTATTCGGCCGCGGGGTTTCGCGATTTCACCCGGATCGCGGCCAGCGACCCGACCATGTGGCGCGACGTGTTCCTGTCCAACAAGGACGCCACGCTGGAGATCCTGGGCCGCTTCACCGAAGAGCTTTTTGCCCTGCAACGGGCGATCCGACGCGGCGATGGCGATCATCTCTTTGATTATTTCACCCATACGCGTGCGATCCGGCGTGGCATCATCGAGGCAGGACAGGATACCGACGCCCCCGATTTCGGGCGCGGCGGGCCGCGCAAGGAGGAGCCGGGGGAATGAGCCTTTCGCGCGTGGCGGTCTGGATCGGGGTCTTGCTGGCAGTGCCGGCGCTGGCCGATCCGCCCGCGCGGTCCACGATCCCGATGCAGCGGCCTGACTTGGCGACGGGGGCCGATGCCCCGGCCCGGCCCGTATCCCCGGCCCCCTCCGCCATCGCCGCCGCGGTTTCGGCGGCGCTGGCCGCCGGGAACACGGGCGAGGGGCCAAACGCCGGCCTTTTGGCGCTGTTTGGCGGTCAGACCCGGCGCAACCTGCCGGGGGCGACGGCGGTGCGCCGATCCCTGCGGCCCTTGTTTCGCCCTGCCGGGCAATTGCGTCTGGCCACCGCGCCGGGGCATGCGGACCCGCCCGCACCGGCGGCGGTCGGCGGTGGCTTATGCGGCGTTCCGGGCATCGCGGGCGAACGGCTTGCCCGCATCCCCGGTCGGCTCAATGGCTGTGGCATTGCCGAACCGGTTCGGATCAGCGCGATTGACGGCATCACCTTTTCCGCGCGCCCGACCCTGAATTGCCAGGCGGCCCGCGCGCTTCAGGGCTGGCTGGCCGAGGATGTCGTGCCCGAGATCGGGCGGCGCGGCGGCGGCGTGGTTTCGGTCCGGGTTCTCAGTTCCTATTCCTGCCGCACCCGCAACAACCAGCCCGGCGCGCGCCTGTCGGAACATGCCACCGGCAATGCGATCGACATCGCCGGGTTCGGTCTGGCCGATGGCCGCGAGATCACGGTGCTGAGCGATTGGGGCAGCGGGGCCGAGGGCCGCATCCTGCGCCGCCTCCATACGGCCGCCTGTGGCCGGTTCGGCACCGTGTTGGGCCCGAATGCCGACCGCTATCATCAGGACCATTTCCACGTCGATGCAGCGTCTTATCGCGGCGGGGCCTATTGCCGTTAATAAAGGGTTAACCTTGGCGCGGGACCGAGCGGAATCGGGCCGAGATAGGCCTGTCCGTCCGAAAAGCTGAGCGTGACTTCGAGATCGCTTGGCTGGCCCGACAGGCCTGCGATCAGCGCCAGACCGTTTTCCAGCGTGGACTGCATCGCGCCGGGGATGGCTCCGGCATTGACGCCCAGAGCAATCATCGCCCGCCAGTTTTCGGCGTTTAGGGCCAGATCGCCAGTGGGAATGCCGCGCGCATCGACCTGTAGGATGCCGGACGCGCGCAAAGCCAGCCCGCCCCAGCCGGCCTGCAATTCGGCCAATTCGATGCGGGTGATCTGCGGGCGGGCCACCTCGAGCGCGCGCATGTCCCATTGCCGTTCGAACGCCAGCACGGTGTTGATCGTCAGGCGCTCGATGGCTTCGGGCAGATCGCGATCCGGATCCAGCAGGCGCAGAACCTCGCCCGCCGGTGTGACCCCGCGGGCGTCGAAGGTGACGTCATAGCGTGTCGTGTCATCGCCCTGATCGGCGATCGTCAGGCGGGCGGTGTCAATGGCGCTGGTCCAGCCCCAGTTGCTGCGGATGTCGAAACCTGCCAGGTCGGCCTCGGCGCGGACCAGCGAAAACCTGTCGGTGGGGCGCAGCTGCAGGAGCGCCTGCATCAGATCGGCGCGGATCGTGAGGCTTTGACGGTCGGTCGTCAGGATCTGTTCGCGGGGCCATATGGCGCGCACGGTCTGCGGCTGATAGGCGGGCTGGATCAGGCGGAAATCGCCGGCGGACCAAGTCCAACCGGTAAAGGGATCGGCCAGGTCGAGCCCTGAAAACCGGGTGTCAAAGCGCATCGGATAGCCGGTGGTCTCGACGCTGTCATAGGTCGCGAGCCATCCGGCCTCGGCCTGTTGATCCAGCCAGGCCAGGCTGACGCGTTCGGCCGCCGTCGCCCCCAGATACCAGACCCCCGACCAAAGCGCGGCCGTTAGCCCCAAGATCCAGGCCAAGACCTTCATGCCGCAATTCCCCTGTTCCATCCTGCCTGCGCCCTGCATATATGGAGAGGCAGGGCAAGACACCAGAGAGATGCGTAAAATGGATCTGTGGGTATTCGGCTATGGGTCGCTGATGTGGAATCCGGGCTTTGACGTGGTCGAGAGCCGCATCGCGCGGCTGCCGGGATGGCACCGGTCATTCTGCATGTCGTCCATTCATCATCGCGGCACCGAGGATGATCCCGGCCTGGTGCTGGCGCTGGATGCGGCGACGGGGGCGCATTGCGACGGCGTGGCGTTTCGCGTCGCGGCGTCAAAGGCCGACAACACCATCGACTACCTGCGCGAACGCGAGCTGATTTCTTCGGCCTATCTGGAACGCGAACTGCCGATCACCTTTCGCGACGGGGCCACCGAGACCGCCGTTACCTACGTCATCGACCGGGCGCATGTGCAATATGTGGCCGGGATGGCGCTGGAGGATCAGGCCCGCATCATAGCCCATGCCGTCGGCGGGCGCGGGCCAAATGATGAATATCTCTACAATACCGCCGCCCATCTGGCCGAACTGGACCTTGCCGATGAGGATCTGAACTGGCTGGTCGCGCGGGTGCGCGGAATGAAAGCCGCCTGACGTCCATATCTGTTGGCAGAACCGAGCAACGGGGGTAGGGTGCCCCAAACAAACGAAGTGGCCAGACCTCCCGTGACGAGCAGACCAGACGCGCCGCGATTTACACAGCCGATCCGCCAGATTGTCATCATGCTGATGATCTGCGGGCTGGTCGGGCTTGGCACCTTCTTTGTGTTTCCCTCCGTGGCCCCGGTCTTTCTGGCCAATACGTTCCTGAACGGCACCATCGCGGTGGTGTTCCTGGTCGGCGTTCTGGCCTGTTTCTGGCAGGTTGTGCAGCTGTTTTCCTCGATCTCGTGGATCGAGGAGATCGCATCGGGCAACACCGATCACCAGGACCGTCCACCGCTTTTGCTGGCCCCACTGGAAGGCATCCTGCGGGCGCGTGGAACGCGGTTGCAGCTGACCTCGGCCTCATCGCGGTCGATCCTCGATTCGGTCGGCGCGCGGATGGAGGAAAGCCGCGACATCACGCGTTATATCACCAACCTGCTGATTTTCCTTGGTCTTCTGGGCACGTTCTATGGCCTCGCCATCACCGTGCCGGCGGTGGTGGAAACGATCCAGTCGCTGCGCCCGTCGGCGGAAGAAAGCGGCATGGAGGTGTTTGGCCGGCTGATGGGCGGGCTTGAGGAACAATTGGGCGGTATGGGCACGGCCTTTGCATCGTCCCTGCTTGGTCTGGCCGGGTCGCTTGTCGTGGGGCTGCTGGAGCTGTTCGCGGGCCATGGCCAGAACCGGTTCTACCGCGAGATGGAGGAATGGCTGTCGACCATCACGCGGGTCAGCTTTTCCAGCGGTGAAGGCGATGGCGGCGGCGTGGATCGCGGCGCGATCGCGACGGTGCTGGATCACATGGTCGACCAGATCGACACGCTGCAAAGCCTGTTCACGCAATCGGAAACCCGCCATGCCGAAACCGAAGCGCGGATGTCGGATATCACCGTGGTGCTGCATGATCTGGCGGAACGTCTGGGCCCCGGACAGGTGGCCGCGACCGAGCGGCTGGCCGCCTCGCAGGAACGCATGGCCGAGGTCATGGCCGCCACCAGCGGCGAGGCCGGGATCGACGCCGAAAGCCGGATGCGGCTGCGGTCGATCGATGTGCAGCTGTTGAAGATATTCGAGGAAATCGGGGCCTCGCGCGCCGATGAGGTCGGGGCCCTGCGCGACGATCTGGGGGCCCTGACAGAGGCGCTGCGCGATCTCAATCGCGCGGCCTCGCAACAACGCCGCCCGCGCCGTGCGCGTCCCGCCCGGGACGAGCCGCCGCAAGAGGGCTGAGCCATGGCCTTTCACCGGCGCGCGGGCAACCGATTTGCAGGCTCCATCTGGCCCGGTTTCGTCGATGCCATCACCGCGATGCTGATGGTGATGATCTTTGTGCTGACCATTTTCATGGTGGTGCAATTCGTGCTGTCGGAAACCATCAACGATCAGGATACCGAGCTGAATGCGCTGAATGCACAGCTCAATCAGTTGGCCGATGCGCTTGGGTTGGAACAGTTGCGCGTGTCGGAGCTGGAACAGCGCGCCGCCACGTTGGGCACATCGCTGGCTGCGGCAGAAGATGAGATCGTCGCGCAAAACCTGCTGATTGCGGCGCTGAACGCCGAAACCGAAGCCCAGACCGCGCGGATTGCCGATTTCGAGGCGCAGGTCGCGAGCTTGCTGGCGGATAATTCCGATCTGGCTGCCGATCGCGATGCCGCGCGCGCCGAAATCGCGGACCGGATCTCGCAGGCCGAGGCGCTGAACCTGGCGCTGGCGGCGGCGCGATCCGAAATTGACGAAGCGACCGAGGCCGCGCGGCGGGCGGCGGCGGAACGCGAAGCGTTGGAGGCACTGATTGCCGATCTGCAGGGCGAGGCCGAGGATCGGTCCGCGACTTTGGCGCAAACGCTGGCCCTGCTGGAAGGTGAACGCGGCGTGACGGCGGCGTTGCAGGCGGAAATCGCAACGCTGGAAACCGATTTAAGTGCCGAGGAGGCCGCAAGGCTGGCCGAGGTGGCGGCGGCGGAAGCCTTGCGCGCGCGGCTGGACGATACCGAGACGCAATTGACGACCGAGGAGGAGGCGCGGTTGGTCGAAGCGGCGGCGGCCGAGGCGCTGCGGGCGCGTCTTGAGGCCGCCGATGCCGAGTTGACCGCGATGTCGCTGGCGCTGGAGGAGCGCAGGCGCGAGGCCGAGGAAACGCTGACCCTGTTGGCGGCGGCCGATCTTGCGCGCGAAAACCTGGCCGCGCGGCTGGCGGCTGCGGTTGCTGCAACCGCTGACCGTGACGCCCGGATTGCAACGCTTGAGGCCGATGGCACTGCCGCGATCTCGGATCTTGAGGCGCAACTGGCCCTCGCGCTTGCGGCCCGGACGCAGACGCAAAGCGAACTGGAAAACGCCACCGCCGAAATCGGGCGGTTGTCGGTGCTGGAGGGGCAATTGGCGCTGGCACTGGCGGCGCGCGCGCGTGACGCGGAGGCCATGGCCGAAACCCGTGAGGCGCTGATGGCGGTCGAGGCCGAGGCAGCAGAGCGGGCGGGCGATTTGACGGCGTTGGAGGAGGAACTGGCGCTGGCGCTGGCGCGTCTGGCCACGCAGGCGCGCGAAAGCGACGCCCGCATCGCCGCATTGCAGGGTGATCTGGCGGCGGCGGAGGCTGCCACAGCCGCATCGGCCGCCGAAGTGGAGGCGACAGGGGCGGCGTTGACGGCTCTGGAGGCCGAGCTTGCGCAGGCGCTGGCCGCTGCTGCTGACAACACCGATCTGGTCAGCGATTTGCAGAGCCAGTTGGGCATCGCACAGGCGCAGGCGGCAGCAGCCATTGAAGGCATGGCCGCCGGGCGCACCGCGTTGAGCCGGCTGGAGGCCGAATTGGCCCAGGCATTGTTGGATCTGGATCGCGCCGAAGCCGATGCCGCCGCGCGAATTTCCGATCTTGAAGGCGAACTGGCCGCGTCCGAGGCGTCGCGCCAGACCTCAAGCACCGATGCCGCCGCCGCCCTGTCGGATCTTGAGGCGGCGTTGGCCGAAGCGCTGACGGCGCAGTTGCTGGCCGAGGCTGACGCCTCACGGTTGAGCGAGGCCGAACAGCGCGCGGCATTATTGGCGCAGGCCAATCTGGAATTGGACGCGAATGCCGAGGCAGCCTCGGCCGAAAGCCAGCGCCAGATCGCGGCGTTGAATGAACAGGTGGCCGCTTTGCGCACCCAGTTGGGGCAATTGCAGGCGCTTTTGGATGATGCCCGCATCCGCGATGCCGTGGCCGAGGTGCAGGTCGAAACCCTGGGGGCCGATTTGAATGCTGCACTGGCGCAGCTTGCCGCCGAATCCGCCGCGCGGGCCACGGCCGAGGCCGAAGCGGCCCGGTTGAGCCAGGCCGAGGTTGAACGTCTGGCCGCCGAGGCGCAGGAGCTGTCGCGCTATCGCTCCGAATTTTTCGGTCGGCTGCGCGACCTGCTGGAGGGCCGCGAAGGGGTGCAGATCGACGGCGATCGGTTTATCTTTTCTTCCGAGGTGCTGTTCGAGACCGGGTCGGCCGAACTGTCTGATGAAGGGCTGGCCCAGATCGCCAATGTGGCCGAGCTGCTGCTGGAAATTTCCGGTGACATTCCCGACACGATCGACTGGATCATCCGGGTCGATGGTCATACCGACAATGTTCAGATGCGCCCGGGCGGCACCTATGCCAATAACTGGGAGCTGAGCCAGGCGCGGGCGTTATCGGTTGTGCTCTACATGACCGAGGAGCTGGGTATTCCGCCCTATCGGCTGGCGGCGACCGGGTTTGGCGAATATCGCCCGCTGAACCCTGCAAACACGCCCGAGGCGCGCGCGCAGAACCGTCGGATCGAGCTGAAACTGACGGAACGCTAGGGCATGAGCGTCAGTGTGGTGGTGATCCGGTCCACCTCGCGCCCATCGCGAATCAGACGAACCTCGCCCTGATAGAGACCCGGAGGCCAGCCGCCGGGGCGCGCGCGCAGGCCGGTGCCGCGAAACAACTGTGCCTGGCGACGCTCAAGCGGCAGGGTCACGTCATGCATCAGGCTGCCATCGGGTTGGCGGATGCTGAGCTGAACGCGATCACCCGCGCGCGCGCCAAAGAGATAGCCCCAGATTACCAGCGCCGGGGCATTGGCGGGCAGGGTGTCCGATCCGGCCTGCCCGGCCTGAATGGTTTCGAATGTGGGCATGTCGGGGGCAAACCCCGCCGTCAGGATGCCGCCCGGCTGATAGGCAAGATCGCCCTGCCAGAGCGGCCCATCGCCCGGATCGCCGCATGTGGGCCCGGGCGCAAAGGGATCGATGGGCGTGCCATCGGCGCGCACCGACAGATGCAGATGCGGAAACTCGGTATTGCCGGAATAGCCAACCAGCCCGAGCGGCGTTCCAGCCTGCACCACCTGGCCTTGCGTGACGGTAATGGAGCCTTGCATCATATGGCAATATTGCGTCTGCCAGCCATCGCCGTGGTCGATCAGGACCCCATTGCCGCATTCCTGACCGTCTGTCATCCCGGCCCGCCCGGTATCGGGCGCGGAATTGCGCCGGCCGGTGACGATGCCGGGGGACGCCGCCAGAACCGAGACCCCCGCCGTCATCGCCGCGAAATCAAGCAGCCGGATATCGGTGCCGGTATGGCCATCATAGGTGAGCGGGCCGCAGGTGTAATCCAGCGCGCTGGGCCCCGGATCGCGGTCCATATATTGCTGAACCACGCAATCCTGCCCAAAGGTGCAGTCCAGCGGAAATTCCAGCACCGGCGGATCGGCCAGCGCCGGGGTCACGAAAAAGGCGGCCCCCGAAAGAGCCGCCAATATCGCGTTGCGCGGGATCATTCCGCCGTCAGAAGCGGTGGCTTTTTCGAGGAGATGCGGCGCGCGCCGGGTTCCTCGATCCTCAGATCCAGAACGCCATCCTTGATGCCGACCTGAACGTTGCCGCCCTTGGCGAGCTTTCCGAACAACAGTTCTTCGGCCAGCGGTTTCTTGATGTGTTCCTGAATGACACGGCCAAGCGGGCGCGCGCCCATCTTGTCGTCATAGCCCTTGTCGGCCAGCCATTCGGCGGCGGGTTTGGTCAGCTCGATGGTCACGTTGCGATCCATCAGCTGCGCCTCAAGCTGCAGCACGAATTTCTCGACCACCTGCAGGATCACATCCTTGGGCAGCGCCGCGAAGCTGACCACCGCGTCCAGACGGTTGCGGAACTCGGGCGTGAAGGTGCGTTCGATGGCGGCGGTGTCTTCACCTTCGCGGCGGTCGCGGCCAAAGCCGATCGCCTCTTTTGCCATCTCGGAGGCCCCGGCATTCGAGGTCATGATCAGCACGACATTACGGAAATCGACCGAACGGCCGTTATGATCGGTCAGTGTGCCGTGATCCATCACCTGCAACAGGATGTTGAACACATCCGGGTGCGCCTTTTCGATCTCATCGAGCAGCAGCACACAATGCGGATGCTGGTCGATACCATCGGTCAGCTGACCGCCCTGATCGAAGCCGACATAGCCCGGGGGCGCGCCGATCAGACGGCTGACGGCGTGTTTCTCCATGTATTCGGACATGTCGAAGCGCAGCAGCTCCACACCCAGGACATCGGCCAGTTGCTTGGCCACCTCGGTCTTGCCGACGCCGGTGGGGCCCGCAAAGAGATAGTTACCGATGGGCTTTTCCGGTTCGCGCAGACCGGCGCGCGACAGTTTGATGGCGCTGGCCAGAGCCTCGATCGCCTTGTCCTGACCAAAGACCACGCGCTTGAGCGAGACCTCCAGATCCTTCAGGACAACCGCATCATCCTTGGACACGTTTTTCGGCGGGATGCGGGCGATCTTGGCCACCACGGCCTCAATCTCCTTCACGCCGATAGATTTGCGGCGCTTGGCCGCAGCTACCAGATGCTGTGCGGCCCCGGCCTCATCGATCACGTCGATGGCCTTGTCTGGCAGCTTGCGGTCATTGATGTAGCGCGCCGAAAGCTCCACCGCGGTCTTGATGGCATCGGCGGTGTATTTGACGTCGTGATGTTCCTCGAAATAGGGTTTCAGCCCTTTCAGGATCTTCACGCTGTCATCGACCGAGGGCTCATTCACGTCAATTTTCTGGAACCGGCGGGCCAGCGCGCGGTCCTTTTCGAAATGCTGGCGAAACTCCTTGTAGGTGGTCGAGCCCATGCAGCGCAGTTTGCCGCCCTGCAACGCGGGTTTCAGCAGGTTCGACGCATCCATCGCCCCGCCCGAAGTGGCCCCCGCGCCGATGACGGTGTGAATCTCGTCGATGAAGAGCACCGCGTCGGGGTGATCCTCCAATTCCGTCACCACGGCCTTGAGCCGTTCCTCAAAATCGCCGCGATAGCGGGTGCCGGCCAACAGCGCGCCCATGTCAAGCGAATAGATCGTGGCCCCGGACAGCACCTCGGGCGTTTCGCCGCCGACGATCTTGCGCGCCAGGCCTTCGGCAATGGCGGTTTTGCCGACGCCGGGGTCGCCCACCAGAAGCGGGTTGTTCTTGCGGCGGCGGCAGAGCACCTGGATGCAGCGTTCAACCTCCTGATCGCGCCCGATCAACGGGTCAACGTCGCCCTTCAGCGCCTTGGCATTCAGATCGACACAGTATTTCGCCAGCGCGCTTTCCTTGGCCTCGACCTCGGGCGCGCTGTCGCCGCGAATGGCGTCCTCCTCCATGTCGCTGGCCCCGGTCACCGGGCGGGCTTCGCCAAACGTGGGATCCTTGGCGACGCCATGGGCGATGAAATTGACCGCGTCATAGCGGGTCATATCCTGTTCCTGCAGGAAGAAGGCGGCGTTCGATTCGCGTTCGGCAAAGATCGCGACCAGCACATTGGCCCCGGTCACCTCGGTCCGGCCCGAGCTTTGCACATGGATCGCGGCGCGTTGAATGACACGTTGGAAGGCGGCGGTCGGCACCGCCTCGGAGCCTTCGACATCGGTTTCCAGCGTCGACAGATCCTCGTCGATGAAGGCAACCAGGCTGTCGCGCAGAACGTCGATATCGACACCGCAGGCCTGCATGACCTTGAGCGCGTCCGGCTCGTCCAGCAGGGCAAGCAACAGGTGTTCCAGGGTGGCGAGTTCATGGCGGCGCGCATTGGCCTGCGCCAACGCCGCGTGAATGGCCTGCTCAAGAGTGTTTGAAAACGACGGCACTGTCAGTGCTCCTTTCGTTGAGCCGGATCGGCGGGAAGGGCGCGCGCCTGACCGACTGTGGCCTCATATCATTAAGGTTCGGTTTTCTTCGCCTCAGTTCAAGGCATTTCTGATCAATTCTTGCGTTTCACGGCATCAATTTCCGATTTGTGAAGAATTTTAGCCGCACAAGAGGGGCTTTCCGGCAACGACGTCAGAATTTGTCCTTGCGTGCCCTAATTTCGGCAAAAACTTCGGGATCGGAGGCTTGCGCCATGCCAAGCCGGGTTTTGATCGCGGTTATGTGACTGCGCAGGAACGGGTTTGTGGCCAGTTCCTCGCGCATCGTTGAGGGGACGGTGGGCCGGTTGGCGCTGCGCGCGGCTGCCACCGTATCACGACGCAAGATAAGATCAGGATTGCCGGGTTCAATGGTCATCGCGAATTTCGCGTTCGCCGCAGTATACTCATGGCCCGAATAGACAAGGGTGTCGGGCGGCAGCGCGGCAAGGCGGGCGAGGCTCGCGAACATCTGGTCCGGGGTGCCTTCAAACAGCCGTCCGCAGCCAAGCGCCATCAGGCTATCGGCGGTAAAAACCGCGTTCGAGGCCGGGAAGTGAAAGGCGACATGGCCGATCGTGTGGCCGGAAACGTCGATCATGGTGCCGGCCTCATCGCCGATTGCCACCGGGTCGCCGGGTTGCAACGCATGGGTCAGCGGCGGCAGGCGCGTGGCATCGGCGGCATTTCCCCAGGTGGCGGCACCGGTCGCGGTGACCAGATCGGCCACGCCGCCGATATGATCCCAGTGGTGATGCGTGATCAGGATGTCTGTGAGGCTCCAGCCGCGCGCGGCCAGTTCCGCCTGGATCGGCGCGGCCTCGGGTGCGTCGACCAGCGCCGTGGCCCCGGTATCGGCATCATGGAGCAAAAAGGCGTAGTTGTCGGACAGGCAGGGGACAGTCGCAATCTCAAAGGGCATGGATAAATCCTTTCGGCATGCTTAGCTTGAGCGGAACCGTCGCCCAATCCTGAAGGGGTTGCAATGCATCTCGACGTGCTGGACCTGCGCCAGTTCTACTACCGGACCCGGCTTGGGCGCATCGCGCAGAAATCGGTGCGCGATCAGGTCGTCTCGCTCTGGCCCGATGCGCGTGGTGAAGCGTTGGTGGGATTCGGCTTTGCCGCGCCGCTGATGCGGCCTTATCTGGGGCAGGCGGCGCGGGTGCTGGCGCTGATGCCGGGTGCGCAGGGGGTGATGCCCTGGCCACCGGGGGGCGCAAATGTCTCGGTCCTGTGCCGCGAGACCAAATGGCCCCTGCCCGCGGCCATGGCGGACAAGCTGATCTGCCTGCACGGGCTGGAAACCTCGCAACACCCGTCGGCCGTGCTGGAGGAATGTTACCGGGTGCTGGCCCCGGGCGGGCGGGCGCTGTTTATTGTGCCAAACCGGAGCGGGCTATGGGCGCGGCGCGACGGCACACCCTTTGGCTTTGGCAGGCCCTATACCCTAAGTCAGCTTGAGGCGCAGTTGCGTGTCCACGGGTTCGAGCCTGAACGCCACCGCGCCGCCCTGTTCGCACCGCCAAGCCACGCCCGTTTCTGGTTGAAGAGCGCCGAATTGGTGGAGCGCATGGGCCAGAAGATGTCGAACCACTATGCTGGCGGGGTGATCCTGCTGGAGGCCAGCAAGCAGACCTATGCGCCGACACGGCCCGGTCTGGCCGAACGCGTGCGCCGCCCGTTGCGCATTCTGGATGCCGCCCCGCGGCCAGCGAGTCGCAATTCGGGATAGTTCCGGCAGGCCAATATGTCCCATGGTGGGCGGTGCTTGAGTGACTCGGGGGTTATCCACAGAAATCGCCGGGGTTTTTTATCAGCTTCAAAGCGTCGCAGGATGACTGGTTTGCGCGAAGCCCTTAAAAACCTGCGCAATGGCCGGAAATCTCACATACCCGTTTGTGTTGCAGGTCAAAGGCACCTCTGCTACATCCTGCGCGATTTCTATGGGCGGGGGGACAGGTTCCGCTCTCAATGACAAATCCGCCGGGCATGTGTGATGCATGAACCCGGCCTCAATATCGGAAGGGTGGACGTGTCCGAACCAGCTTCGATTTCATCCGGCATTGCCGCGCGCTATGCCACGGCGGTGTTTGACCTCGCGCAGGAGGAAAATTCCCTGCCCGCGCTGGAGGCCGATCTTGGCACGCTGGAGGCCGCCATGGCCGATAGCGCCGATCTGCGCGATCTGCTGCATTCCCCGATCTATTCCCGCGCCGAGATGCAGGCCGGTATCAGCGCCGTCGCCACCGCGATGGGCCTGGGGCCGATCCTGGGCAACACGCTGCAGCTGATGGCCGCCAAGCGCCGCCTTTTCGTGGTGCCCGCGCTGACCGCCACGCTGCGCGACCTGATTGCCGAGCATAAGGGCGAGGTTGTCGCCGATGTGACCTCGGCCAAGGCGCTGACGAAAACCCAATCCGACAAGCTGGCGAAATCGCTGGCGGCCGCGATTGGCAAGGACGTGAAACTGAATGCGACCGTCGATGAGGATATCATTGGCGGTCTTGTCGTTAAAGTGGGCTCGAAGATGATCGACACGTCGATCCGCTCCAAGCTCAACTCTCTCCAGAACACCATGAAAGAGGTCGGATAAATGAGTATCCAAGCAGCCGAGATCTCTGCGATCCTGAAAGAGCAGATCAAAAGCTTTGGTCAGGACGCGGAAGTTGCCGAAGTAGGCCGTGTATTGAGCGTGGGCGACGGTATTGCCCGCGTTTACGGTCTGGACAACTGCCAGGCCGGCGAGATGGTCGAATTTCCGGGCGGCATCATGGGCATGGCCCTGAACCTGGAAAACGACAATGTGGGCGTCGTGATTTTCGGCTCCGACCGGGACATCAAGGAAGGCGACACCGTCAAGCGCACCAACTCCATCGTGGACGTGCCGGCGGGCAATGGTCTGCTTGGTCGCGTTGTCGACGGTCTGGGCAACCCGATTGACGGCAAGGGCCCGATCGAGGCCTCCGAGCGCCGCGTCGCCGACGTCAAGGCCCCCGGCATCATCCCGCGCAAATCGGTGCATGAACCGATGGCGACCGGCCTGAAATCGGTCGACGCCATGATCCCGATTGGCCG